>ERZ1643250.382-NODE-382-length-48788-cov-55.750005_pt1 | contig 48788 bp, 68 predicted proteins | sample MGYA00579262_ERZ1643250 | MGnify/ENA primary metagenome ERZ1643250 (study PRJEB29033, sample SAMEA4952265) | chicken gut metagenome | biome: Broiler Chicken; feature: Gastrointestinal Tract; material: Caecum | place: Ireland | collected 2018 | study: Broiler...
CAAGATCATTGATCGATATAGGTGTGAGAAAGTCGTATACATTTCCTGCAAGCCAACCAGCCTGGCAAGAGATCTGGAGATATTCTTGGCAAATGGGTACAGGGTGGAAAAAGCCTGCTGTGTGGATCAGTTTTGTCAGACGGTTCATGTCGAAACCGTGTGCTTGCTGCGGTTAAAACATTAGCAGAAGGTCCAGTGGATCTCGATATCGGCATTCAGGACAACGATCTTGTCGATCAAAAGCCGAATCATACGGTTGATATACTCCGTGTTCCCGGACTTGTATGCCGTTTCAAAGGCAGACGCATAGGACTGCACCTTCTGTACATCAAGGGGAACGCTGGTAGAGGCGCTATTCAGGCTCTTCTGCAGCGTTTCTTTTTCGTGTTTTAGATCAGCAATGCGGTCCTGGATGTCCGCCAGATCTACGACACCGATCTGATACAGGTTCAGGAGCTTGTCCATCTGAGCCTGTACTTCCTTCAGACGATCCTGAAACAGTTCCGCTTCATCAATCTGCGGCCCGGAGTCTTCCTGAATGATGGACTTCACATATTCCTCGTCCACGGCGAGCTTCCGGATCTCGTTGATAATGATCTCATCCAGTTCCTCCTGAGTGTAGGGATGAAGCCGGTTCGTGCAGTGGTCTGATCGGATCATGGCTTTACTGGTCCGGCTTACGGAATAGCAGACATACCGCCGGAGATCGTATCCCCTGGCAATGCGCCGAGGCTGCATCCTGGCGCCGCAGTCTCCGCAGTACAGGAGACCGGTCAGCAGGCTTTCAGATCTGCAGCTCTGCTTCTTGACCTCCTTATTATGCACAAGGATCGCATTCGCCATGTAGAAGTCGGTCTCGGAGATGATCGGCTCATGCAGCCCGTTGAAGAGCTCGCCATTCTGCCGGACCTTTCCGATGTAGGTCGGGTTCTCCAGAACCCGGCGCACAGCCGTGCCGTTCCATTTTCGCACCTTGCCGTATTTCTCGGCCATCCTGGTGGCAATCCCGTTGATCGAGTTCCCGGACAGGAACAGCGAGAAGATCTCCCGGACAATGGCTGCCTCGAACGGATCCGCGACAAGGTCGTTACATCCAGGCAGGAACTTATATCCAAGCGGCGGATGAGAGCCATTGTAGTGCCCCTTTGCGATCCTGGCCGCCCGGCCCATCATGGTGCGTTCTTTTATGTTCTCGCGTTCCAACTGGGCGAATGCTGCCAGGATCCCGACAATCGCGCGGCCAAAGGCGGTGGATGTATCGAAGGACTCCATCATGGACACGAAGTCGCAGTCGTTCGCGAGGAAGACGTCCTCAAGCATGATCAGCGTGTCCTTCTGCGACCTAGAGAGCCTGTCCAGCTTCCAGACAATGACCTTCTTGACGAGATGGCCCTGGACATCGCGGATCACTTCCTGGATCGCAGGACGGTCCAGAGAAGCTCCGGAGAAGCCGGCATCAATATGAACTTTATGAATTCGGAACCCCATGGCCTCACAGTACCGCTTCAGCCGGTTCTCCTGTTCTACTACGGAGTAGCCTTCCATGGCCTGCTCCATCGTGGAAACACGGATGTACAGATCGACGAGATCTTCTGGCGGCTCTATGGCCAGGGGGATAATTTTTTTATTTTCCATATCGCATCTCCTAAAAAAGAGTATAAAAAATAAAACCCTTGTGGATTTTATGGAAATGCGATATACTTTTTGTGTACAGTTAGTATAACGCATCCCACAAGGGAGGCACGAAACCGTCTGGTGTTGGCGCACTGGGCGGTTTTTGTTATGCTTTTTCTGATTTATAGGATTGTAATGCTTCCTCCAATAGTCTAATAGCTTTTCAGCGTATTTTTAGTAGCTGAACCAATCAGAATCTTCTCTTGGAAATTTCTGACATAATCTTCGATTCATTGCGATAGCCAATTTACTTACAGAGTCATCCAGTGTTACAAGTTCATAGCCATCAAGCAGGTGATTGTAGACAGAAGGGAAATTAGTATCTATGTAGTTTATAAGTTCCGCTTTCTTGTATTTTAGTATTTCAGAAGTCGGGTTAGGAATGAAAGAAAGCAGTTCGGCTTTTTTTAACTGTTTTAATAGTATACTTTTTTGAGGATAGTGTTTAATAAGAGTTTTCTCAAATAAAATTTTAGCATCTTCCGAGGAAATAAGAACGTAGCCTGCCCCATATTTGTATTGATAAATAATATCGTGCAATAGTCTCTGGCTTTCTTCCGGAAGAGCGTTTATAATATCCATTGCTTCATTGATTCTCAACTGAACGCTGATAGAAGGATCTGTTTTTACATCATCAAGATGAAAAAGATTGAGTTCGTGAGCCAATCGATACATATGCTTACAGGGAAGCCTTCTTATTGCAAAGTCAGTACAAGTACAAGCACTTAATGTTGCTTCATAGTCTTTTTTGCTTCCTCGAAATACAGCAAAGTCATTTTTTAATGATACGGGAGTCATGTCAGCTTTTGCAGCGCTTACTTGGCGTTTTACTTGCTCGGGATCTGTATGTATAGAATTCCCCCATTCGTTCCAAGTTTCAAATTTCATAGTGTTACACCTCGATTTCTTAATTGTTTTAAAATGCCAACGGCAAATTAATCTGTAAAATCTTTCAAAGCTTTACATACGGAAAAGTGTGGTTCAAATGAAATTATATAGTTCTCAAATGAAACATATTTCCCGTATTTCTTCCGATATGCATCAAGAGCAGCTGATAGATATTCTTCTGTGACATCAAGATAGTCAGCCATTTCGGCCTTTGAGCGCACGCCTTTTTCAAAGGCGCATATAATACCACTTAGGCCCACTTTGATGTCATACCCGACCATTCTGGCCCTGTACTCCTGTTTTTGATCAGATATCGTATCGGGTCGGGTAATATCTCCAATTCCTGTCCGGTAGTGCCCGATTTCTTCTGCAAGGACGCATGACTTTTCAATGGTTGTGTTAATGTCTCCTCGTATTGCGATTCTGTTATTGAAAATTCTTCCGTCGCCGCTCTGGAGAAATTTCTCTTTTACCATTAATCCTTCCAAATCGGCCTGCACCAAAAGTTCGTCATATGTCAATCCGCATCACTCCCACTCTGAATCGTCCATCATAATATTGTCGTCGTGCTTACGCATTTCTTCGGTCACTTCGATATCAGTACGCTCATGAGCAGCCGCCAGATGATGGGATTCAGCACAATATTGTGGATTTCCAAGTAATATATTGGAATAATCTAAAAGGCTTTTTTTACCTTCGTTATTAAGCTTTTCTGAATTATTGATAATAGCACTTATAAGTTGATCTCCGCGATATTTGCTTTTGTCATAAGTCTTTTTAAAATCCCCTACGTTATCAAACGATGTATGTGTGCTTTGTGGAGAGGATTTAAATTCATTACGTCCCATAGGTACATCGTATCCCATCAACCATGCCTCGCTTACATTGAGGGCCATTCCGAGGACAAAGAGTTTATCCTGGTTTGGTTCGGTTTTTCCGGAACAGTATTGACTGATATCTGATTTATTCATCTTTACATTATACTTTTTACAATAAGGAGCGGTTAAATTTAGTATATCGATTTGTCGCAGGTTTCTATCGGACATAACTTTTTTTAGTCGAATAGAAGTGTTCTCTTTTTTCATAGGATTGTACCGCCTTTCTGATATCACTATAACATATATTATACAAAAGTTCAATGTAAAAAACCATAAAAGTTAAAAGTATTGAATTTCTCGTTGACAACAGTATTGTGAGATGATATTATACAAATAGTTCAAAACTTTGAACTGGGAAGGAGGATAGAAATGGCGTTTAATTATAGCAAGCTTAGTGGAAGAATTATTGAGATCTTCGGAGCAAGATATAAATTCGCGGAAGCTATGAACTGGTCTGAACGCACATTGTCATTAAAAATGAATGGACGTAGAGCCTGGAAACAGTCTGACATATGCAAGGCAGTTCGATTACTAAAGTTAACAGAGGAAGATATTCCTACATATTTTTTTACACCGGAAGTTCAAGACAATGAACTTTGCAATGAAGGTATCAGCTTAAAAAACTGATGTTTTTCAGAATCAATATTTTGAAAGGAGGAACCAAGATGAATGAGGCGATATTCATAAACCGGGATCAGCTGGAAAGTATTCCCGTGCTCAAGGAGATCATGAAGCTTCAAAATGAAATTCGTGATGCCGACCGTGAGATACAGATAAAGGCGTCCGAGATTTACTTTGAAGAAGAGCATGGGAAGCTGAAGCCGACAGTGCGGATCAACGAAAAGCTTCTGAACGAAGAGTGCGAGAAGATCATCCGTGCAGCAAGCAGACTGAAAGAGCTGTATACATATTTGAAGTGAGGCAGAGAAAGGAGAAACTGAAATGGAAAATCGAACACACAAACCGTTCACGACAGAGATGGCCAGAGACCTGGCGAAAGATGGCGAGGAGCTGCTGTCAAAGGGCTTCGTTAAAACGGAAGGCTTTGATAAGACCGTCGCATTCCTCATGTCATTGACAGAGGAGATTTACCGGATTGCTACAAAGAAGAAGAGTTTCCGCATGGAGCTTTTTTACGATGCGGAAACTCTCAACGTGAATTACTGCTTTTTCAGCCTTAGTTCAGACGAAACAGACACGAAGAAACAGGAAGATCAAGTGCATCTGGATCCTGGGACTCATCAAGAAAGAACTGGCCAGACTGAAAGCCTGGCTCCCAGTGAAGACCATTAAAAGACACAGCTTCGATGCGATCGATCAGATTAGACCTTTCATCGGCCGGCAGTCCGGAAAGGTCAACGCGATACTTAATAAGAGACATGGACAATCCCTCCCTTCCTTAGAATCGGACTGCGGCAACAGTCCACGGTTCAAGTATAGGTCAGAGGGACAAAGGATTGCAAGACAAACAGAATATGGAGAGAAGAGGGATGCGGGACCTCTTTAAAAACCCAGGTATGGTGGAGCCGACGCAGATAAGTCCACCCGGCGGGGCGACTGATGCCTGCAGTGAACCGTCGTCACAGGGGTGGGGAGCGCAAACCCTGGTGAAACAAGCTCGGCTCGGAGGCAGATGAGAACACCAGAAGAGAGAACATCCGGAGCATGGACTGGTGGGTGCGATTTAACCCCGGATGGCGGCAATGAAAAAACCGCACTGCAGGCGACTGGCAATACGGCAACCCAAAGAATACTCAGGGGGCAGGACAGACAGGTTCTTTTATCGCTTTGGAGAACCTGTCACAGACTACCGGACCCAAGAAGCCTAGAGGGCAGAATACAGGATCCGGAAGCGAGAAGAGAGGTGAAGAGAGATGATCACACATATTATGAGTGATGGAACCAGGAGAAAGAACATGGACGGGATCACCGTACCAAGGGATCATCCGGTCTATGGAGTCATTCAGGAAATGTACAAGATGGAGGGAATAGAAAGTGAAGCAACCCAAAAAGCTGACAAGGAACCAAAAAGGGGAACTGCGTGACAGGTTCGGCATGGATCCGAAAGACTTCGCCTGCCTTTACGACGTAGGGTATGAAGCCCTGTACATCAATAAGAATACAGGAGAAAAGGTGCTGATCAACAGATCTCCAGAAGGAGGGAAGCGGATATGCGCAGAAGGCGAGGTCGAATGAGAAAAAGAAGGGCAGCCATAAAAACATTGTGCAGTGTGCTCGGAAGCGTGGCACTAGGATGCGCGGTGTGGCTGGCCCTGATTTTGGCTTTTCTGTTCGATCCATACGAGCCGCCAGGACCTTCGAAGATCGTAGAAGCGCACGGTATGTCGTACACACTGGACGAATGGCAGCAGCTTCAGGAGGAGAAGGCAGCGTATGAGGCCGAGGAGGAAGCCAGGCAGCAGGAGGAGCTGGAGTACATGCAGAAAGTCCAGGAGGCGGGAAATTCGAGGATTGATGAGACGCGGAAGCTGACAGAGATCCGGAGCCTCGACTGGAGCGGAGAAGAGTCGTACATGCTGGCCAGGATCGCAATGGCTGAAGCAGAAGGAGAAGACACCGAAGGAAAGGCCCTCGTGATCCTTGTAGTTCTGAACCGTGTATGGGATGAGGAATTTCCGGACAGCATCGAGGAAGTAATATCCCAGGACGGTCAGTTCACATCGTACTGGGATGGAAGGTACGACGAGGCCGCTCCGGATGCGGAATGCTGGGAAGCCCTCCGGATGATCCACATGGACAAGTGGGATGAAAGCCAGGGAGCTACATACTTCAGGAGTTCTTCAGACGAGTCAACATGGCACAGCAGAAACCTGGAGGAACTCTTCACCCATGGAAATCACACGTTTTACAAGGAGGCAGAGGACTCCGAAATTGCATCAAAAGAATAGGAGAAATAGAGCGATGGAAGAAAAAATAATAAAAATCAAGATACCGGCCAGAAAGTTAATGCCGGTGAACAGTTCACAGATTGTGAGAGTTTCTGCGGAAGCATACAACGTACTTGTAGATTTGTACAATCAGTCCAGTTTGTCGATGAGCGAGATCCTCTCAGAAATCGTTATACAGGCGAGCCAGGAAGGTCTCATTCAGCTTGAAAAAGAGAACTGACCAGGAGGCGGGATGCGATGAAGATAGCAGTAAAAGACGGAAAGATCCTGATCAAAGAAGCAGACGCCACACAGATGGCAATCATGAAGTCCTGGAACAAGCTGAAATGGAACAAGAGCCTTCAGATGATGGTCGGGGAGTGCGATCTGGAGATCCTGCAGAGGCTTTCAACGATCGTCAGACTGCCGGGATCCATTGATGCGATCCGAAAGAAGATGGAAGACGTCCAGGAGGCCGTGGATGCGGAGCGGATCCGGAAGGAACCAAAGCCGCTGGCGCATTATCCTGTCAAGAAATCCCTGTACACGCACCAGGTCAGGGCGGCGAATATGGCCCTGCTGACCTTCGGAATGGTCGATCCGGAAGAGGAGGCGAGGGCTTATGAAAAATAGTGATCTGGCAGCAGTCATGAAAAAGCACGGACTCCCGGAGTCAGCAAAGGAGCTGGACAGCATCCTCCACGATTACAAGCTGCAGGGAGAGCAGCTCGGGAAGATGATACAGCTCTACGAGACAGAGCATAAGCCACTCCATGAGATGGGGATCTTCCTCTGCCCGTGCTGCCATCACCGGATCAGCGAATACCATGAGCACTGCCACTGGTGCGGAGCCAGAGTCGGATGGTCCGATCTCATGAAGAAAGGAAAGAAGGAGGCGGAGATACGTGGCAAGAAGAGGAAGAAAAAGTAACCCGGCCAGAGCGGATCCAGGGCGCGTACATAAAAAATGGAGCAAAGAAGAGGATTCGTACCTTCAGGATAAATGGGGAACCATCTCGATTCAGGGAATCGCGAAAGCACTAGGAAGAACTGAGGGCGCTGTGATCAACAGAAAGACAAGGCTCGGCCTGGGACCGCACCTGGACGGGGGAGCAGATATGTCATATAACCAGCTTCTCGTCGAGCTGTACGGACACGGGAACGGGGCATACGCAAGCTCCAGGCTAATCCGGCACGGAATACCGGTGAGGACACACAAAGTCCTGAAAAACAGGTTTAAGGTGATCGACATTGATGAGTTCTGGAAATGGGCGCAGGAGCACAAGGACCTGCTCGATTTCTCAAGGCTTCAGCCATTCGCCCTGGGACCAGAGCCTGAGTGGGCGAAGCTCAAAAGGAAGATCGATATCGACAAGCGGAATAAGACAAAGAAGAATCATAATACGCCATGGACGCAAAGCGAGGATGCGAAGCTGCGAAGGATGATAGACAAGGGAATATATACTTACACAGATATCGCAACGGAGCTTCGGAAGACAGAGGGCGCTATAAAAAGGCGGCTCTTAGACCTTGGCATCGAGGGCCGCCCGATGCGGAATCCGAATAAACCATGGACAGAGGATGAGGTGGAGAAGCTCCTCAGAATGAAAGAGCAGGGATACGACTGGATGCACATGAGCCAGGAGCTGGGACGCAGCGCACTGGCTGTCCGGGGAAAATATGAGAGACTGCAGAACCCGGAATACATGAAACGATACAACAGAGGGAAGGCATCCGATTACAGCTACGTCGGACTCCGGGACGTTACGCCAGATCAGATCCGGGAAAATTTGAACCTGGCAGACGGTTCCGAGTTCCAGGACGCCCCCCCCCTCGAGACAATCACATCATAGCAGAAGAAAGGAGATGATGCAACATGGAGCAAAGAATCAACCGCGGTTTCGGGCTGCTGTTTGAAATGGGATGCGGCAAGACGCTGACAGCCCTGGCCATCGCCGGAGCAGCCTATGAAAAAGGGAAGATCCAGAAGGTCCTGATCATAGCACCGACGTCAGTCGTTGCGGTGTGGCCGAAAGAGTTTCAGGAATTCGCGGACTTTAAATATACCTGCAGGACGCTCCTGGGAGAGAAGAGCCAGAGGATCAAGCAGCTCGACGACCTGATGAAGTTTCCGTTCAAAGCACTGAAGGTGGCCGTGATCAATTACGAGAGCACCTGGCGCCCTGGAATCTTTGAAAAACTGGAGGAGTACGATCCGGACATGATCATCTGCGACGAGAGTCAGAGGATCAAGACCCATGATGCAGCGCAGAGCAAGGCGATCCATAAGCTCGGAGACCAGGCAAGGTACAAGCTGATCCTTTCCGGAACTCCGGTCCAGAATAATGCGATCGACATCTTCAGCCAGTATCGCTTCCTGGATCCGAAGATCTTCGGGACAAACTTCTATCAGTTCCGGAACCGATACGCCATCATGGGCGGTTTCAATAAGAAACAGATCATCGGATACAAGGACCTGGATGGGCTGATCAAGAAAGAACACAGCATCGCCTTCCGGATCACAAAGGAAGAAGCCATCGATCTGCCGGAGCAGACCTTTGAGACCAGGCACATCACAATGGATAAGAAGGAGCGCGAACTGTATGACAGGATCAGGAGAGACAGCTACGCAGAGCTCGACAGCGGAGGCCAGATCACAGCGACGACCGTCCTGACGAAGCTTCTGCGGCTGCAGCAACTGACCGGAGGGTTCCTGGTAAAAGACGACTCAGCCCGGCCGGAGCTGGTGAGCCGATCAAAGCTGGATGCGCTGGCAGACATCATTCAGGATTACGTGGTGGGAACAGGGAAGAAGCTGGTGATCTTCGCCAGGTTTATCCCGGAAGTAAAGGCGATCATCGAACTGGCAAAGAAGGAGCTGCCATCCGGGAAGAAGGCTGTGGCCATCTACGGAGACATCAAGAAAGAGGACCGCGGAGCCATCGTGAAACAGTTTCAGGAGGATCCGAACACAGTGCTCTTTATCGGCCAGATCGACACGGCTGGCACCGGAATCACGCTGACTGCAGCAGACACATGCGTGTACTACAGCAAGAACTTCAACTACGCCACATATAGCCAGAGCCTCTCCAGGATCCACAGGATCGGGCAGCGTAACACCTGCACATACATAGATCTGGTAGTGGAGAAAACGGTGGATGAGATGATCAGCAAGGCGCTGGCCAAGAAAGAAGACATGGCCAAAACGGTCGTGGATAACTGGAGGGATTTTTTCTGATGAAAACCATAATTGAAATGGGAGAGGCGTGGGCGAAGGCCATGGCCGGCTTTTTCAGAGCAGTGAATGCGGGCATCGCACGAAGGAACGAAGAAATATACGAAAAGGCATCCAGTGTGGCGCGCGCGTCAAGAGACGACATGGACGCGATCCTGTATGCAGCCGCGAAGAGAGCGGAGGAAAGCGCGGAGACAGTGTCGGAAGCTCTGGATAGACTTGCCGAGGAAGCAGCCAGGGCGCACGATTGTACAGTCTGTTTCAAGACATTGTATCGGAAGAGCACAAACAACTGGAGGAAGATGCACGGTCTCCCTATGAGAAGAAGGATCCGCAAGAGATGAAAAAAAAGATAGCGTCCTGCTCCTTCGGAAAAGATAGCCTCGCTGCCATTATCACAGCAGAGGAACACGGCCTTCACATTGACGAAGCGGTTTACTGCCGGATCATGTTTGATGAGAAAATCAGCGCAGAACTCCCGGAACACGAGGAATTTATACACACAAAAGCAATCCCCCTACTCTGGGAGCGGTACGGAATAAAAACCACTATTGTGCAGGCGGAAGAAACATATTGCAGCCGCTTTTTTACCGTTTACAAAGAGCGCAGCAGGAAAACCGGCGAAATATACGGCTTTCCAATGCGCCAAGGCGCATGGTGCAATTCACACTTGAAAGTAAGACCGATCAACAAGTGGCAAAAAGCGGCAGGGGAATATACGGCAGTCGTCGGGATCGCAGCAGACGAGCCGAAACGGATCAACAGAAAAGCAGAACGCGACAACCTGCTGCCCCTCGTAAAGTACGGGATAACAGAGGCCGAAGCCTTCAAAATTTGTGAGAAGGGGGGATGCCTCTCCCCTGCATATAATAATGGCCGTACACGACTGGGGTGCTGGTTTTGTCATAACCAGAGAATCGGTGAGCTAAGAAGACTCCGCAAGGAACACCCTGAACTATGGCATAGACTTCTTGAACTTGATAAGGAAAGCCCATGCCGATTTACGCAGAGATATACAGTGAAAGATTTCGACCGACGCTTCGCCATGGAAGACGCGCAACTTTCGATATTTGATTTTATTTAAACGGGAGAAAAGATAGCATGCAATATTTATATACGAATAACTTAGGAGTCGTCCCGATGCCGCGCAGACGGATCATTAAGGGACTGTTCTGCCGGCATAAAAACCAGGTAAGCGGGGAGGCATGCTCCGCAAGTGGGATGGTTCGTATCTCCGGGATGGACAGATACAAGGTGTGTACAGACTGTGGAAAAGTCCTCGCGGAATACCATAAAGATTATTAAAAGGAGGAGCCTATGTGGAAAATTACATTCCGGTACAGCGACGGAGGCGTCATAACCGTCCGCGGGAAGGGAAAAGACATTCCCCTTCATCTGGCGCAGAAGTATTACAGGGATTACGGAGTCCATTCAGACGGAGGGATGTATCAGAAATCACCTTACAAGGACAACGAACCCGAACACATGACAAAGGTGATAAGGAGGCTTCAGAAAGATGAGCATTGTGCAAGTTGATACCATACCGGTAAAAGGGACCAGGAACATCGTGATCTGCAAGAGCTGCAATAAGCCGGAATACTGGGGAAAGATGCGGTGGCTGAACGGAAGGTGCATGTGCCGGGACTGCTACAAGGCAGATTATGAGCGCAGCACCGGAACGGTATACACTTGGACAGATCTGGATGGCAAGAGGCCAACCATGGATGAATACAACAGACAGGAGGAGTAAGGAAAATGGGATTATTAGAAATGGTCAATGAATACCAGGAGCTTTTGGAGGCGAAAGAAGGCCTCGCAGAGGCGACAAAGAACAATAACAAGGCGATCGAAGAAAAGAAGCAGGAGATCGCGCAGCAGATGATCGACGACGACTGCCCGAAGATCAGCTCCGGAGGCTACACCTTCAGCCTCTCGGACAAGACGATCTACAGCAAGAAGTCAGAGGAGTCGCTGCAGGAGGCGGGCCTGGACTTTCTGGAGGTGCTCCGGGAACAGGGCCTGGGAAATATTATCGTTGAAACGGTCAACTCAAGAACGCTGCAGTCCACGATCAAGAACCTCGTGGAGGAGCAGGGAGAACTCCCGGCGGAGCTGGCCGAGGTAATAAATTCATATGACACCTTCGACATCGTGCGGAGGAAAGAAACAAACAGGGCGCTGAAAAAAGCGAAGAAAGGAGAATAACCATGTACGATCAGATGGAATTTGACATGACGCTGGATAGCGAGAGGGACCTGAAGGACAATGTCCAGACAGCCGTGGCATTTGCATGCCGGCAGCTTCAGAGCCAGAACCTTCCGGCAGTAGCAAGCAGACACGAGGGATATGGAATCGCGGCAGAGAGCTGGACAAACCTCTGCGGAGCCACGGAAAAGATCAAGTCAGACATGAAGTCCTTCCTCCGGGTGCTGCAGGCTGGAGACGCCGAGGCGGTGAACTCCGCATCCAGTATTTATAACTCGGCCATTGATGCAGCATTCGAGGCCGTAAGGCTTGCGGCCCAGGCCGATCGGATCATGAACGACCTCTACAGAAAGCTCGGAGAGGAGAAGACGCCTCTGGAAGAGATGCTGGAAGAGGAAGACGACGGGTTCCAGGAAGCGGAAGCTGAAGAGGAGGAAGAGTGATGGTAAAGATTGAGATAACAGACAGCGAAGGAAAGAAAATCACGCTTACCGGGGACAGAGCATTCGGATGCGTAATGACCAGAAAAGAAGCCGGTGCAACAAAATGCGACAGCTACCTTGTCGGAGGGGACGTACAAAATGATGTGGTCATGGGGCCGGTCATGGATGGCGTGATTCTGTGCGCCAAGGAGATCGCAGAAGGAAATCCACTCATCATGGCATCGAACCTGGGAGCAATTCGGGCGAGCCTGGATTGCGCTGTAGAAGAATTCATAACGAAAGGAGGCGTTCAGAATGGCGGGCATTAACATATCAGAAGTAAAGACGGTCGCCGTAAAGGACTCGGATGACCTGGAGATCAGACCGGGAGACCAGATCATGATCCGAAACAACAGAGGAGAAGACATCGTCTGCAGGTTCAAAGAAGTGGCAGGCGGATACTTTGTAACAACGACACTGGACGGGGAGATCGAGAACAAATACCGGATAGGCTCGATCCTGAAATGCCAGATACTCTATGGAATCACATACAGAAAGGACATGTAAAAAAATGGGTAAGAACGAATTAGCGGTAATGAAAGATTTTCAGATTGTAACAGGGTTCGAGGGGATGGATCCGGACCTGATCGAGGAGCTGAAGGAAGAAATGGCCGATCTTGATGAGGAGCGCGGGATCGCCTGCAGACAGATCAAGGTTCCTTCCGGAGGAGGAAAAGCATACGAAGTGGAAGGCGATGATCCGGACGATCCGGAGGTCATGAAAGAAGTCCAGGGCGTGATCCTCTTCACCCATAGAATGAACAGCTACTGGAGTGCGGCATATGGAAGCGGAGACAACACGAACACGCCGCCGACCTGCAGCTCCATGGACGCGAAGACAGGAGTAAACCTGGAGACAGAAGAAGCTCGTTTCTGCGGTAATTGTCCGATGAATCAGTTTCAGGATGGTGGGAAACCTTGCAAGAACATGCGTCGCATCTATCTTCTGATGTCCGGCCGGCCGGATATCTACCTTCTGAGCGTTCCGCCGACATCCATCAAGGACGTCAATAAGAACCTGGCCAGGATCATGGGAAGCAACCGGATCCCGTACACCAGGCTCGTGGTTACCTTCAAGCTGGACTCTGCGACCAATAAAGACGGGATTAAGTACAGCAAAGTTACCGTGGAGAAGACCGGAGTGCTGACAGATGAACAGTACAAGCAGACTTCCGCGATGAGAAAGCAGCTCAAGGAAAAATATATGGAGGTCGCTATTACTTTCAACGACTACAATGTGGCAGCAGAGTCAGAGGCCGGAGTGGCAGACGCAGGCTTTGTAGAAGTTCCGCAGGGAGCGCAGGAAAATCTTCCGCTCAATTAAAAAGACAGCGGGGGGGGGCACTGCCCGCCTCCCCCCTCACTATTTCAAGGAGGCGGCTATACATGAAAACATGGAAAGAATACAGCAGCCTGCACTTTCCGGAAGGATACATAAAAGTGGGGGACTGCATCGACATAGATCTCGCCATGCAGCTCACGGACAGAGAGCGTGATGCTTATGACGAATACGAAGACTGGGATGAAGGGATCATCCAGGGAAAACATCCTGTGGATGTGATCGGGGGAAAAGGCGTATATGAAACAATCTGCAGAGAAAACGTGTACACGCCTTTCATGTACCTGGGACAATGCTACGCTGGAGAATCAACAAACAGGAACCTGGCTCTCGGCAGAAAGGTATATATCTGCAGCAGATATGCAGCGGATACCGAAGAGCAGATCCAGCGCAATGTGGCCATTGCAAAGGACTACTGCAGAATGGTGGCGGACCGCGGAGACTTTCCGATCGCGCCGCACTTATACTTCCCGCAGTTCTTAAACGATGCCATCAGAGAGGAACGATCGGCGGGATTGAGAATGGGAATGGAAGCTCTGAGGCACGCAGACTATGTTCTGGCCATCATCGAAAACGGAGTCATCAGTTCCGGGATGGATCAGGAAATGCGCGAAGCAGCGCGGCTCGGAATACCGGTCGAGATGATATACATCGGAGAGACACCAGGAAAGAAAGAAAAGAGGTAGCCCATGAATACGGCAGAAGTAGACATCGATCGCCTGGTCAATTACGAAAAAGAATATAGGAATGTGATAAAGAAGGCGATAGTATCCGATGGCCACCTGACAGGACTCTGCCCATTTCACGACGACAAAAACAACAGCTTCTCCGTCGATCTGGCCACAGGAAAATGGCATTGCTTTGCAGAGGATGAAGGCGGAAACTATGTGAGCTTTTACGCGAAGCTCCATGGAATCGATACGAAGGAAGCATATAAGAAGATCCTGGAGGAGTATGGCGTATCCAGAGAAGAGCAGCAGGAGCAGGCAAAACGTGATAAAAGCTACACCCTGGCGCAATACGCATTTGAAAAGCGGCTTCCGGAAGAGTGGCTGCAGAAAGAATGCTTCCTGAGTACCGGGAAGGACCGGAAAGACGGAACGCTGTACATGAAAATCCCATACCTCGATGAAAACGGGAAGGAGAGCACATACCGCAAAAGGTACGCTCACAAGGATTTTAGATGGAAGTACGGATCCGCAGGGAAGATCGGACTGTATGGAGAATGGAAGCTGTCACGGATCCGGGATGCCGGATACGCAGCCATAGTGGAGGGAGAGAGCGACTCGCAGTCCATGTGGTACATGGGAATCAGTACCCTCGGAGTACCAGGGGCTTCCATGTTCAAGCCTCACATGGCCGGAATGCTGCAGGACCTGAGAATATACATCCACCAGGAGCAAGACCGGGGCGGCGAAACATTCATGAAGAAAATGCTCTCCGGACTGCGCGAGGGCGGCTTCCTCGGGGAAGTGTATCGATGGAGCTGCGGAGCCATCAAGGGATGCAAGGATCCGAGCGACGTATACATGAAGTTCGGAAAAGAGGAGGCTGCAAAGAAAATCCTGAAGCTGATCAAGGGAGCAGAGAAGATCGACCTGGACGAGCCTGAAGAGATCCCGGAAGCAGTCAAAGGAGCGCCGGTGAACCTGCGGCAGCCAGAAGGATGGATCTATTCAGATAAAGGAATCAGCCGGATCGACGAGAAGGAATACACGCCAAAGATGGTCTGCAGGACGCCGATCATCCTCACGCAGCGGCTGAAGAGTCTGGAGACTGGAGAGGAGAAGATCGAGATTGCGTTCAAGCGGGACGGAGAATGGCACCGGGCGATCTATCCAAGATCAACGATCTTCACCGCGCGGGCGATCACAGTCCTGGCCGACCTGGGATGCACGGTTACATCGGAGAACGCCAAGCAGGTGGTGCGCTTTTTGTCCGCCCTGGAGGCGGAGAACATCGACATCATACAGAAGGCAGACGCGACGTCAACGTTCGGATGGCAGACAGGCCGCCGGTTCATTCCGGGAAGGGAGCAGGGCATTGTCCTGGACATCGATCCAAGTCAAAAGGGAATGGCAGCAGCATACTGCAGGAACGGTGACATGGAACACTGGATCCGCACGATGGCGCCACACCGGGAGAGAGACAAGTTCCGGTTCATACTGGCCGCCAGCTTTGCGGCGCCGCTTCTCCGGATCTTGAAGCAGAGGATCTTCTTCGTGTACAACTGGGGAGGATCAAAAGGCGGAAAGACTGCAGCACTGAAAGCAGCGCTTTCAGCCTGGGGGGATCCGGATCGCCTCATGGTAAACTTCAACGCGACGCAGGTCGGCCTGGAACGCACTGCCAGCTTTTACTGCGATCTTCCGCTTGGCATCGATGAGAGGCAGCTCGCGGGAAAGAACCAGGAGAGCCTGGAGAAGACCATATACATGATCGCATCCGGTACCGGAAAGATCCGCGGAAGCAAGGGCGGGGGCCTGCAGGCCATCCACCAATGGAGAACCGTGGCGCTGGCCACAGGAGAGGAGCCGCTGTCCACAGAGACCAGCCAGACCGGTGTGAGCACCCGTGTACTGGAGATCTACGGCGGACCGTTCGATGATGAGAAGCAGGCAAGCCTCATGCACCAGGAAGCGCCAATGAACTGCGGATGGGCCGGCCCGGAATTTATCGAGGAGCTGATCGGCATCGATGAGCGGGAAATATGCGACAAGTATGAGGAGATGTCGAAGTACGTGGCGAGCATCAGCCAGGGAAAAAGCGGCAGCCATGTGGCTGGAATCGCAGCGGTCGCCCTGGCCGACTCCATGATAGACTCCTGGTTCTTTTCAGGCGAAAATCGTGATCAGGAAGAGGCAAAGTGTGATCAAAACGAGGAAAAAAGTGATCAGAAAAGCCAAAAACGGAACGAAACCCTTCAGATCCGGAACGACTCCTGGGAGCGGGCGAAGCAGATGGCAGCGTCCATCCTGCAGGAACAGATGAACTCAGACACGGGCGACGTCAATGAAAATGCAGTCCAGTTCATTGTGGACTGGGTGCTCTCAAACAGGCTTTACTTCGGGGAGAAGGCGATCGGGACATGCCTGGGAACCACATCGGAGTCCGGGAACATTGTATATATTTTCCCTTCCACGCTGAACCAGGCGCTCACGAAAGCAGGGTACAGTCCCAGGAAGACTCTGAAATACATGGCAGAAAGAGGGCTGATCACATCTTCAGAGAGGAAAGACCACAAAGGCAAGACATATCAGGTAACAAAGAGGTTTGACAATAGGCTGTGCAAGTTCGTGGAATTCTTCATCGGCCAGCTTTCCGAAAAAGAGGATCCGCTGGACATTGACGACGAAGATGAGCAGCCTCAGAAAGCGGAACCGAAGTATCACCAGGAGTCCTTCGCGGATGCGGATGGATTTATTCCGGTGGACGACGGAAGCAAGCTACCATTTGATTAAAGGAGAAAGCTATGAATGAAGAAATAGAACAGGCAATCAAACTGCTTCAGAAAAACGGATACATCGTAAAAAAGTGGACGCCAGCGATGGAAAAGGACTCCAAGGAATGTGAAGACATGGCCGAGGCGGGAAAGGACAAGGACTGCGTAGGATGCTCCTGTTCCATGTGCATAGCGCAGTAACTGTTACTCCTTTTTCCGTGTTACTCCAAAAAATAAAAAAGGAGTAACAAAAGGAGTAACACAAAAAACCGCGTAAATCCGGGCTTTTTTAAGGTTTGTTACTCCTTTTACTCCTAAAATTGAAATACTGTGCTTAGAAAATGTTGCACGATGCACGTTTTTCATGCATCGCATAAAAAAATCAATGTGTATCAAAAAAAAGGAGTAACAGGAGTAACATGGCCGGGAACGCCCGCAAAATCAAGGAATTCCGTGTTACTCCAAAAAAAATGAGAAAGGAGTAACAAAAGGAGGCGATGCAATGGAATTTTCATGGGGAGATTACCTGGGAGACATCAAAAAACTGCGGAAAAACAAGGAAAACGTACCCATCGAGATACTGAAAACCAAGTATGCAGAACCATACAATGAACTTTTAGAAAAAATCAGGCGCGAAACAGAAAAGATTTTGTTTCAGTTTCTCTTCGGAGGGATCCTGATGCGAAAAGACGAGCCGGAGGAAAGAGACGCCTTCCTCAGAAAGGCGCAGGCCATCATCGATGAGGAGAAGGCAGCGGGAACATTCCGGGAGATAGCAAGGGCAGTATTTGAGGAATACGACGCCGACAAGGCTCTGGACATCGCGGCCGAGAAGCTGCATCCCAGGATCTGGCTGGAGGCTTATCCGGAATACTGGCTCAAGCATTGCATCATCGAGAACGACCGGCCGATCTGGAACGATCTGATCCAGATGAGATGGAACTCAGACCTTCAGGTATGGGAGAGCCGGGACGGAACAGCCGTCACCATTATGCTGCCGCCAACAGCAGAGCTGATAGAAAGGGAGCGAGAGAAATATGGCAATCAGGAGAATATGCGGAAGAAAAAGTAAGTTCCTCCACACATGCATCCAGTGCGGGAGGAAGATCGGCCGGATCCAGGACGGGAAGGCCACGAAGTGCCAGGCATGCGGCACAGTGCATCTGGTTCAGTTCACAGAAAACGGAAATGTGATCATGACGGACAAGAAATACAAGCATTTATTTGAAAAGGAGAAGAAAGATGAACAGGAAAAGAAACATAAAAAGGTTTGAAGAACTGATGGAGCAGGTGGATCGGCCAGGAAAAGACGCCCTCATGAGGTACATCCGGAACAGCGATTTTTATACCGCGCCGGCAAGTACAAAGTTTCACTTAAGCTGTGAGGGAGGGCTGCTGCAGCACAGCCTCAACGTATACGACGCCCTCATGGGGCACGCAGCCATGGCATATCCGCCGGATGAGGTCGATTATGAAGACGTTCTGTACACGGTAGCGTACAAGACAGTGATCCGGATCCACAAAGAAACCGCTGTCATCGTGGCCCTGCTGCACGACATCTGCAAAACAAATTTCTATGGCACAGAGATGCGGAACCAGAAGATCTACAAGCCGAACGGATCCAAGAGAGACAATGGAGGAAGGTTCGACTGGGAACAGGTCCCGTTTTACACCGTGAACGACAAGAACCCGTATGGCCACGGAGAGAAGTCGGTTATGATGATCGAAGAGTTTATGAAGCTGTCCATGGAGGAGAGATACGCGATCCGCTGGCATATGGGAATGTCAGAGGTTCAGAACATTAACACCTTTAATCAGGCGTGCGAAAAATATCCGCTCGTCCTGCTGCTCCACATGGCCGATCAGGAAGCGAGTCACTTCATGGAGGACCAGACGGACAATAAAGAGGAATACCAGGACAAAGAGGAGGCCTGCTGCCAGGACAGCGATCCTTCAGACACCGGGTTCCAGGAGGCGGAGCCGATAGGATAAGGAGGGAGAAAAGTGGCAGACATCGTATTCGGGATAGCCGGAGGCATTATCCTACTCGTGATCTTTGCGGCGCTTATCCTCATCATGGCGCTTGCAGCGCTCTGGATCGATGACAGGGAGCGGAAGCAGTTCCGGATGGAACAGGAAGACAGAGAACAGGAGAAATACCTGGCGGAATATTTCAGAAAGAAGGAGGAGAAGAGGCGTGCTCGAGAAGTACGAAAAGAACTTCGACGAAAAAAGGTTCGTCGATGGATACATGGCAAAAAAAGGAATTAAGACCAGGAAGCAGGCCATCGCCATGCTGCGAAAGGAAATCCCAAGAGAGTCCTATTACCAGGACAAGATCAAGAAGGCGATCAAGAAGCGTTTTCCCGGAGCATTTGTCCGGAAGATCGCCCAGGGAGCATACAGCGAAGGCGGGACTCCGGATATCATGGTGATCTGGCGCGGTCATTACTTCGGATTCGAGGTAAAGCGGCCGGTCGTCGGTGAACCGAGCAAGCTGCAGGAGAAAGCAGTGGAGCAGATCTGCGCTGCAGGCGGGATCGCGGAGTTCATCACCTGGCCGGAGCAGGCGATCGGCACTATGCTCGGAATATACCAGATGGATGAATGCATCGGAGACTGTCAGATCTGCAGACACGCGATCACGAAGGAAGACGCCGTGGACATCAATGACTTTGAATGCAACCTGGATATGGAGGAAGTAAAATGAACGAGGAAATGATCGATGAATTAACAAAGGTTTATGCGAGAGCTTATACCACTGCGCTCGATATCACACTGAGCCAGGAGCTGGCGGTTCAGATCGCGGTGGGAGTGACGACGGTCATGAACATGGGCATGAAGGCCGACCAGGAGAACGTCAAGCGGAGAGCCAATGGCGTGCCGGCACTTTACACCATGTTCATGCAGGGAAACAAAGACAAGAAAGATCCTGGAAAGGAAGGGCGCTAATGAACAGCGAAGACTTGGAAATTTTAAAATGGATCTTAGGACAGGCCTATCGATCAGAGCGCAGGAAGGCCAGACTTGACAATCGGCTGAGACGGCTCCGCGAAGAGATCGAAGGGCCGCCAGGTGGCAGGGGATACAGCCCCCTGCCGAGAGCTCCTCAGAGGAATACGAACGGAGCGGCCGGAGTCATGGCCGAGATATCAGACATCGAAGAGAGGATCTATCTTCAGAAGGCTGACATCGGCAAAGCGATCGTAAAGACCATGGACATTCTGGATTACCTGCCGAAGAACTCGGACGAGAGAGACATCTGTGAGATGCGGCACATCGATATGATGCAATGGCGTCAGATCCAGGAAGAGGCGCACATGAGCCGGAGCCAGTGCTTCAAGATATACCGGGACGCATTGGAGCGCATCCTTCAGAATGAGCGGATCCGGAATATTGTCAATGAAAACAGAGAGGAGTTCCGAAAAATCATGGCGGAAAAATCCGGAGAAAAAAGGGGGCATGAAAAAAGTGGCCAAAAAAAATCCGGAAAAAAATTCCCGGAAAAATTTTCTGGAAAAATTCCGGGAGAAAATAAGAGGGAACATGAAAGCGAATGAGAAAAAGACCCCGTCCATGACAGCCCAGGAATACATGGACACACTGGAAATGGCAACGGAGCTCCAGTGCCTCCTTCCTGTCAGGAATACCTGGGAGAGCATGGGCGTCATTATGGAGGGCTGGTGCAGGGGGCAAAATCCCAGGGACATTATAGAGCTGGCTAAATGCGGCAGAAATGAGCTGCAGATAATGGGCAGCATTTACAGGGGGACTGTGCAGCAGGACCTTCAGGAAGCCAGGGAAGCAAGGGCCGCCAAGCAGATGATCAGAGCGCTGCAGGCAGCAGGCACCACAACAGAGGAGCTGGCAGAGGGGATCACAGAGGCGTGGCGCGCGCTTGATGAGGAGGCGCAGAGGCAGGCACAAGAGAGGAGAGAGGCGCTCGAGGCAAGGCACACAGAGGCCCGCACCTAAAGAAAGAATAATAAACATGAGACCCAAACGGACTCTTGCATGTGATAAGATGATACCATGGCAAGGAAGCGAAGGGAGAGGCAAGGAAGAGGCCTCCCCGCAGCGTCGCAAGACAATAAGAGAGACCTGACGCAGAGGCAGGCACAGGACAGTCGAGAGACTGTCCTTTTTTATTGTCGATGTTGCACAAAAATCGTAGGTACTACTTGTGCACAAATTTTACTGCGGGGCGCGGAAGGTCCGATTCTTGCCCGGGTATGACCCAAAATAAAAAGCCTGCTTCGTTACGCATTGCCATATGATGAACCATTTTGCCAGGGAGGAAGTGAGCGCATGAGCGAAGAAAGTGTAGCACTTCAAGGAGTGCATATTACGAGTGACGGGGGAGAATTAAAGGGCGGGTTTTGTCGCACAGAGATTATTGGCAAGCTGTTCGGAGTGACTGCGCGGAGAATTCAGCAGCTCACCCAGGACGGAGTGATATCCACCACAAAAATCATAGAAGACGGAAGGACGGTCCGGCGCTACGATCTGGTGCCGACCATCCAGAACTACATCAAGTATCTATCCGAGAAGGCATACGGGAGACAGGGGCGGACCGATAAAGAGATCGAGCTTCGGGAGCAGAAGATGGAGGCTGACATCGCTCTGAAGGAAAGCCAGGGCGAACTGCACAGGCTGAAGACAGAGATCGCGGCAGGAAAGTATATCAGCGTCGAAGAGGTAAAGATGGATTATTCAAAATTCTTCGTCGTGTTTAAGAAATTCGCCGTTTCCATTCCGGCCAGAGTTGTCGGAATGCTGTCCGGCCAACTGCAGCCGACGGAGGCCAGGAAGATCGAGAAGGAGATCGCGGACGAGATCAACAGACTCCTGGGGGCATTCGTGATCGCCGGAGTCGTCGGACCGAAGGACGTAAAAAATGGAACTCCAAAGAAAAAGAATACGGATTCGTAAGTACGAAACCACAGGGTACCTGAAGGAAGCTCTCCGGTACCTGCAGCCCCCGGAAGATCTCAGCGTCTCAGAGTGGGCGGAGAAGTACAGAGTCCTGGACACGAAGACGTCCGCGATGCCTGGCCCGTGGCGGAATGACAAGACGCCATACCTGAAGGACGTCATGGACGAACTCCTGAACTACGAGACAGAGGAGATCATCTTCTGCAAATGCACCCAGGTCGGAGGAACCGAAGCGATGCAGAACATGCTCGGCTACATCATACAGCAGGATCCGTCACCGACCATGGTGGTGTACCCGACCGATAAGCTGGCGGAAAGCATCAGCGAGAACAGGATCCAGCCGATGATCACAGCAAGCAAAGCGCTGAAGAAGCTGTTCTACAAGAACGAGTCCTCCAAGCTCGAGCTTCAGTTCGAGGGAATGTATCTGACGCTGGCCGGAAGCAACTCACCATCATCCCTGGCCAGTAAGGCGATCAAGTACCTTCTCCTCGATGAGGTTGATAAATACCCGGGAGCGAGCCGGAAAGAGGCGGATCCGATCAGCCTGGCCCGTGAGAGGACAAAGACCTTCAGAAACCGGAAGATCTATATCACAAGCACGCCGACACTGAAGAGTGGCCACATCTGGAAGGCCCTGGAGTCGGCAGACATTGAGAAACACTACTTTGTGCCCTGTCCTCACTGCGGGGAATACATCGAGCTGAAGTTTAAGCAGATCCACTGGCCAGACGATGAGACATTGAGCTACGCGGATCGCGCAGACATGGCCGTGTACGTGTGCCAGGAATGCGGATGCGCCATCACGGATCAGCACAAAGACCAGATGCTGCGGTATGGGGAATGGAGGACCGTGAGGTCTGACACCAAGAGCAGCAAGCGCGTGGCTTTCTGGATCAACACACTTTACTCCCCGTTCGTTCGGTTTTCAGAGATTGCGAAGGAATTCCTGGATTCGAAAGATGATCCGGAGAAACTGCAGAACTTTGTAAACTCCTGGCTCGCAGAGCCGTGGGAGGATACGAAACTGAAGACGAATGCAGACATGGTAATGGAGAGGCAGACAGATGTGCCTCCGATGGTAGTCCCGAACTGGGCTCACTTCATTACCGGAGGAGTGGACATCCAGGAGACGTCCCTATACTGGAGCATCCGGGCGTGGGGCCCGTACATCACGAGCCAGAACATCGCCCATGGGCAGGCGCTTTCATTTCAGGAGATCGAGCGCATTATGAACCTTCCCTACCTGAAGGAAAACGGGGACAAGCTCGTAGTTTCGCTTTGCCTCATAGATTCAGGATATGATGCGGACAGCACATACGACTTCTGCGCATCGAATTTAGACTGGGCAATGCCGGTCAAGGGCTCCAGCAATCCGATGCTGTCACACTTCAAAATATCGAAGATCAACAGGCCGGAAAGCCGGGCGCACGGAATGACTCTGGTCCTGACCGATGGCGACAAGTATAAGGACATGATCGCGGCCAGGATGAAGAAAGAAAACGGGAAAGGATCCTGGATGGTATATGACGGATGCGACATGGACTACGCGGAGCAGGTGACTGCCGAGCACAAGGTCAATATGAAATCCGGAAGCCGAGTCATTCAGAGATGGGTTCAGAAGCAGACCCACAATGATAACCACTACCTGGATGCGGAAGTCTACGCGATGGCCGCTGCAGATATCCTGGGTGTCCGGACGCTTCACCTGGAGGAGAAGAAAACAGAGGAGAAGCCGGCAGCTCGGGAGCAGTACACGCCAGAGGAAGATTGGATCCATGGCAACGAAAACTGGATGTAGGGAGGCGAAAGAAAGATGGAGCAGGGAAAAGAAATAACAGCAGAGTCAATGCTGAAGGAAGTCAATAATGCGATCTTTAACGTCCTGGTCGGCGGCCAGAGTTACAAGATCGGAAGCCGCCAGCTTACGAGAGCGGACCTCTCTATGCTGCGGGAGATGAAGAAAGAGCTCGAGGCTCAGATCAACGCGGAGTCCGAAAGCTGCCTGCTGGATGACACATATGTAGCATTTTTCGATGGACGATGAGAGGAGGTGAACAGAGATGAACTGGTTAGATTCAGTGATCGCATTCTTCTCTCCAGAGGCAGGTGCCAGGAGGGCAGCGTGGAGGAATAGCCTGGAGGAGATCCGGAGCTACGACGCCGGAAGCCATTCGAGGCTAAACGCCGGATGGGGAGTAACGAATACATCGGCGGAAATGACCGACCGAGCGAGCCGGGAAATCGTCAGGGCCCGCGCCAGGGACCTGGAGAGGAACTCCGACATCATGAATTCTGTGCTCGGAGCATACCGGCGGAACGTAATCGGCCACGGGTACCAGCTTCAGGCGTCAACGCCAAGGGAGAACCTGAGTAAAGAGATCGAGGATCTCTGGAAGACATGGTGCAAGGCAAGGAACTGCGATGTGACAGGAGTCCAGACATTGAACCAGATGCTGAGAATGGCTGTGGTCAGGAAGAAGGTCGACGGAGGAATTCTCTTCGTAAAGAGGTATACCAAGGAAGGCATCGTTCCATTTCAGATCCAGATGATTGAGGTCGATGAGCTGGACAACATGGCATCCGGAGCAATATCGGATAACCGGCGGATCGTCGGAGGGATTGAGTACAACGAGTACAACAAGCCGATCGCTTATTACATCAGGCAATACAGTATCGATGGTTTCAGTATCACCGATCCGGTCCGGATCCCGGCCAAGGATGTGATTTTCTACTACGAGAAAAAGCGTCCGAGCCAGATCAGGGAGATGTCGGACATGAGCCCGACTATTACCAGGATCAGAGATACGAATGAATTCATTACAGCCGTGTCCGTGAAAGAGCGAGTCGCGGCATGCCTTTCAGTATTCATCAAGAAGGCGCTGCCGGTGACAGGGATCGGACGTTCTTCTTCAGCAGATACCGGACCGAAGAGAGACTACGACGGAAAGACGCTTACTCCCGGAATGATCAAAGAACTGAACGCGGGAGACGAAGTTCAGGTCGTGAACCCAACCGGGCAGGCCACAGACGCGACAGCCTTCACGAAGCTGCAGCAGCGCCTGGCAGGATCCGGGCAGGGACTCAGCTACGAGGCCACGAGCCGGGACATGAGCGAAACGAACTACGCATCCGCTAGGCAGGGCGCGATCGAGGATGAGCTTACATACGGAGAAGAGGAGGAACAGATCCTGTCGATTCTCGATGAGATCTATGAAACATTCGTGATCTCATGCGTGTTAGCAGGAAAGATCACGATCGCGGATTTTTGGGAGAAAAAGGAGAAGTACCTCTCCCATGCGTGGATTAAGGCTCCGAAGAAGTGGATCGATCCGATGAAGGAGTCATCAGCGACCAAGACGGCAATGAACACAGGACAGAAGACATTCAAACAGATCGCTGCCGAAAACGGAAGAGACTGGAGGCGGCAGGTCGACGACATGGCGGAAGTCCTGGAATACGGAAGAAAGAAAGGTATTGACTTAGGAGGTGTGATCTTTGGCAACAAAGTGGAAGAGAAAGAAGAAATCCAGGCACCCGGCAGCGGATCAGCAGAACAGACTGATCCTTCAGAGAAGCCAGGCGGAGACGGGAAACCAGACGCCGGCGACGAACAGGGGAAGAAATAGCGGATACCGGGAGCTTACTGACTGCTCGATCCGGGCGGTCGAAGGAGAGGGAAATGAAAGAACATTCACTCTCAGCTTCTCCAGCGAGGAACCATATTCGAGGTGGTTCGGACAGGAAATCCTGGACCACACAGAAGGATGCGTCGATCTGAACCGATTGAACTCCATCGGATGCGTACTCTTCAACCATGACCGGAACCGCGTGTGCGGAAAAATCAAAAGGGCATGGGTAGAAAACGGAAGAGGATGCGCAGAAATTGAGTTCGATAAAGACGAGGCATCAGAAACAATCTACCAGAAAGTAAAAAGCGGCACGCTCAAGGGCGTATCCGTGGGATACAGGGTAGATAACTGGGAGGAAGTAATGCCGAACAAGCAGTCAGAAGACGGAAGGTTCACAGGACCATGCTCCATCGCAAGGAAGTGGGCGCCTTACGAGATCAGCATCGTGTCCGTTCCCGCCGATCCGACGGTCGGAGTTGGCCGCGCGGAGGATGAGGAGATCAGTGACGCCGAGATGGACTGCAATGAGAGGCAACTTCAAATAAACAAAAATTTAATGGAGGTAGAAGATCATGACAATTAGACAGATGATCGAGCGGCAGCAGCAGATCCTGCAGGCCGCAAGAGCGGCAGGAAGAAACATGACTCGCGAAGAGTCCGATGAGTTCAACCGCCTGCAGAGAGACATCGAAGCCGCAAGAGCAGCAGGCCAGGCTTCCGGAAACGGAACTGCGCCTACTTCTGGAGGCGAGGAAGGAGATGGCCAGCGCCAGGAGCCTGGCGGATCCGGAGAAGAAGGTGGAGAAGGAGATCACGCAGCCCTCTCCAGAGCTGTGGAAGCTGAAAGAAACAGGATCCAGACCATCTCAGATATGTGCAGACAGTTCGGCATGGAGCCGCGCACATATATCGAGCGCGGAACAACCGTAGAGCAGATGAACGCAGCCATCGTGGAGCACTTACGTGCGACCGGAGCTCCGGTAGGCGCCAGCGCCACCGTGACAGACTCTGCAGAGGATAAGTTCAGAAGAGCTGCTTCAGACGCAATGCTCATGCGCGCCGGAATCGAGCTGGAGAGACCGGAGGAAGGCGCAAGAACCATGATGGGAATGTCCCTTCGCGACCTCGCCATCGAATGCCTGCAGGCAGACGGATCCAGAGAGACAGGCCTGAACAGAAGATCTTCCGATGAGATCTTCTCCATGCTGCAGAGAGGATTTTTCAATCCTGAGGCAGCATTCCCGGCAATCTTAGACCAGACGATCGAGAAGGCATACCGGGAAGGCCATCGCAAGGTAGCAGTTACCTTTGACAAGTGGACCAAAAAGGGAAGCCTGAAAGACTTTAAGACACACGACAATTACTACATCGCAGGACCGGTAGGAGAGTTCCTGGAAGTCTCTGAAAACGGTGAGCTGAAGCACGATGTATTCACAGATGACAAACTGCCGACCAGAAAGCTGAAGACTTACGGCCGCCAGTTTACGCTTTCCAGAAAAGCATTCATCGATGACGACATCGGCCTGGTAACTTCCATTCCGGCAAGATACGCAGCATCTGCGAGAAAGACGATCAACAAGCAGGTATATCAGATCCTGATCGGAAACTCCAACATTTACGATGGACTTCCGCTCTTCGGAACAGATCACAAGAACCTGCTGGCAACCGGAACAGGGATCACCATGGAGGCAATGCAGACCATGATCATGGCTCTGGCCAACCAGAAGGACCAGTTCGGAGAGTCGATCATCATCAACCCGGCAACGATCATCGTGCCTTCAGGAATGAAGTTCGACATGTACACACTGTTCTACAGCCCGACGATCAACACGGAAGGCAACACCCAGGCAGTAAACCCGCTCTACCAGTACAGAGACAGCATCGAAGTTGTGGAAGATCCGACAATCAATGCGATGTGCGGCGGCCTCGGAAACGTAATGCCGTGGTTCCTGATCGGTGATCCGGGAGACACAGACTTCATGGAAGTTGACTACTTAAACGGACAGGAAATCCCGAACATCCGCAGGATGGAGCAGGCCGGACAGCTTGGCTTTGTATGGGATATCTATCTCGACTGGGGCATCTCCGTCATGGACTGGAGAGGGGCCGTAAAGAACCCTGGCGTCAAAGTAGACACAAAACTGAAGCTGGCGTAAAGAAAGGAGGCAGTGGAAATGCTTAAAGCATCCTACTGGCAGAGAGGAGAGACTCTCGACTTTCTTAATGAGACAGGCGCAAGGATTGAAGCCGGAACCATTGTGACCTGCGGTTCTGTTATAGGAATCGCAGGGACTGACATCAATCCGAGCGAAGTAGGAAGCCTGCATGTACAGGGCGTTTACCGCATCGCGAAAGCAGATGACAGCGATGAAATCGCGATGGGGACCGTTCTGTACCTTTCCGATACCGGAGTTACATCGCAGTCTTCAGACGCTACCATGGCGGGATACGCAGCAGAAAAATCAGTTTCCGGAGAGAAGTTCGTGGCTGTCAAAATCAACTCTGCTCAAGGGCAGGGAGGAACGGAAATAGCAGGACCTCCGGGCGAGTCAGCATACCAGACATGGCTGAAGCAGCCTGGAAACGAGGGAAAGTCAGAAGAAGAGTTTCTTCAGAGCTTAAAAGGAGATCCTGGAGAGAAGGGAGATCCGGGCGACCCTGGAGAAAAGGGAGATCCCGGAGAAGGACTCACAGGAAGTGCAACCGCAGTAACAGATCTGGCCGGAACAGAAGATGCGCCGGCAATCTGTACAAAGGTAAATGAACTTTTAACAGCCCTCAGAGCAAGAGGCGTAATTTCATAGGAAGGAGGAACGACGGATGGGAAAAGCGACATATTGGCAGAGAGGCGAAACAATCGACTTCAAAAATGAGACCGGAGCCAAGATCGAAGCGAACACGATCATCACTCTTGGATCCAGAGTCGGCATCGCAGGGACCGACATCAATCCGGGCGAGGTGGGAAGCCTGCATGTAACCGGAGTGTTCAAGATGGAAAAGGTCGCAGAAGAAATCGCAGCGGGATCCGATGTATATCTGGATCCGTCTGGAAAGATCACGAAGGCGGCAAGCACCCCTGGAGAAGAGGAGGAGGAAACCCCGCATGTTAAGGCCGGGTTTGCAGCAGAGAAAGCAGGAGCCTCTGATACGCACGCCATCGTGAAGATTAACGCATGATGAAACTGATCGCGATGCAGCCGATCCTGTACAAGGCGAAACAGTATCTCTTCGGAGACGAGCTCCCTACATCCGACGAGAAGATGGTGGAAGCCTGGATCGGCGCAGGATCCGCCTGCTGGTCTGAAAAAGACGGAGAGCAGGCGGCATCCGCAAAAGCGATAGCGATGACTGCACAGCCTGGAGCTACAGGGGTGAGCTCCACAGGCAACAACGAGGACCTCATCGGGAGGATCCCGGAAAGTGCAGAGCGCGAGAAGCCGAAACCGCGTAAGCGCGGAACGTCAAAGGCGGTAAAGAAATGACTTTCAAGGAAATTGTAAAAAATGATGTGCGCCAGGTCTTCATGAACCTGGATGAGTTCTCAGAAACCCATACCATCAACGGGAAAGAGATGCCCGTTCAGATCGACTCAAACGAGCAGATCGAGAGGGAGAAGAGGCTGAACCAGAACATGGACGGAATCTACAAGAACCAGAAGCTGATCTACGTGTCAGCCGAGGAGTTTGGACCAATGCCGAAACAGGGAGCGATGCTCAATATGGACGGCAAGATGTACAAAGTAGAAGACGCTATACATGAAGACGGGGTGTATTCCATCACACTGGGGGCGAATAGAGCATGATCAGAATCGAAGTTGATCAGGAGAGCCTGCGGTACGTTCAGAACAGGCTCGGAGTCATGAGGAACAAGGCCCCACAAGTAATAGCTTCCGCCTTAAATGATACTGCAAGGAGTGGCAGGCAGAAGCTGGCGACCGGGGTGCGAGCTGGATACATTGTAAAAAGCGGAGCAGCCAAGTCGAATATGAAGATCAGGCGAGCTACATACGGCAGACTTCAGGCGACAATTACTGCTCAAGGCTCTCCCATTAAGTTAGAAAAATTCAAGGTTACAGCACCATGGAGCGGCGCAAAAGGACAGGTTCTTAAATCAAGCGGCCTGAAAGCCTTGGTGAACAGCCAGGGCATAAAGGCTTTTGCGGCAGGAATGTCGAAAGGCCATCCTGGCAGCGTTCACAACGGCATCTACCAGAGAAGAGGGAAGAGCAGGCTTCCGATCAAGTCGTTTTATGGTCCATCATCCGCGAAAATGGTGGAAAAGACCTACGACGGAGAGGGAGGAGCCGGCAGGGCAATAAAGCCGGAGATAGAGAAAGATCTTCAGAAGAATATTGATCGCCAGATCAAGAGGTTAGTGGGGTAGGAAGACATGACGCATCAATTTTTGATTACAGACCTCATAGAAGAGGTGGAAAAAATCCTGGACGACGTCCAGACAAAGAACACAGCAGGGGAAACCGTGTCCGGAGTGAAGGGATACGAACAGTCCCTTCCGGTCGTAATGGAAGACGAAGAGGACGACTCCAAGTATTTCCCGTATTTCATTGTGAGGATGGGAGAGGGAAGCACGGAAGACGATAACGATCCATGGACAGATACGGTCAATATCCTTTTCGGTGTTTATGACGATGACAAGCAGACAAATGGGCACAGGCACATCTTGACGATGATCCAGAGAATAACGGATCGGTTCGCAAAAGAGCCGCTCCTGAACAGGAAGTACAGAGCTCAAGAGAAGATGTCCTTCGCGCTCCAGGACGAGGATACATACCCGTTCTATTTTGGAGGTGTCGAGATGAGGTTCAGCGTGCCAAAAATAGGAAGGAGTGACGGATGGTCATGACAACAGCAAGGCAGTCTACAGGAGAAAAGCAGAAAGCAGAACCTGTAGCAAAAAGAAAGCAGGCAGAGGACAGCCGGAGGATGTACGTGGGACCAACGATCCCCGGAGTGGCAATTCAGAACGTGGTTTACACACAGGTGCCTGAAGCAGTGGAAGAGGCAAAAAAGGATTGCCCTGAGTTCGCGAACCTGTTCATCCCGATTATGAAATACGGGATGGCCGAGGAGATGATCCGGAAGAGAAAAGGATACATCTTCGACGCCTTTGTAAAGGCGATGGAATATGGAGAAAAAAGAAGGAGGAAATAAGCGATGAGCAAACATGGAGTTTTTATTGTCGAGGAAGCAACAGCGTTGACCGTCCCGATCAGCGGCAGATCCTCAGTCCAGGTAGTAATCGGAACAGCGCCTGTCAACATGGCAGAAGATCCGGCTGCGGTCGTAAACACACCGATCCTGGCAAATTCCGCAGCGGAAGCCATGGCGGCGCTTGGATACAGCACCGACATGGGAAAGGGAAAGTACACGCTCTGCCAGACGATGTATGCAACGAATAACATCTATCAGGTTTCTCCGGTCGTTTACATCAACGTACTGGATCCGGCGAGACACAAGAAATCCCTGGAAGAAGCACAGTATCCGGTCAGCCAGATGCAGGCCGTCATTCCGGTGGAAGGCGTGCTCATTAACGGGCTCACCGTAAAAAATGCAGACGGATCCACTGCGCTGACACTGAACACGGATTATACAGCAGCCTTCAATTCAGACGGACATCTGGTCCTGACGCTGATCGAAGGAGGAGCAGGAGCTTCTGCAGAAAACCTGACAGTATCCGGAGAGCAGATCGATCCGAGTGCAGTAACAAAGACGGATATCGTAGGAGCATACGATCCGCTTACAGGCAAAGAAACAGGCGCGGAGGTAATCCGCCAGGTGTTCCCGAAACTCGGTATCGTTCCTGGCCTTCTCCTCGCACCGGGCTGGTCCCAGGAGCCGGAGGTCGGCATCGCGCTCGCCGCAAAGGCCGCGAACATCAATGGAGTATTCAAAGCAATGGCGCTCCTGGATCTGGATACAACGAAGGCAAAGAAGTACACGGATACGAAGAAGGTAAAAGAAGACAGCGGCTTCACTTCCCCGTATTGCTACCCGCTGTGGCCGTGTGACAAGGTCGGGGACCTGATCCTGGCGAAGTCGGCAGTAGTCGGCGCCCTGGTTTCCTACGTGGACGCATCAAACGACGACGTACCGAGCAATTCACCGTCAAACACGCTCCTCGGAGTTACAGGCCAGTGCCTGGCAGACGGAACAGAGGTTACTCTGGATCAGGACCAGGGAAGTACTGTGAACGAGTACGGAGTGACGACAGCGATCAACATGAATGGATGGAGACTCTGGGGGAACTACACTGGAGCATACCCGGCAAGCGCAGATGCGAAAGACATCTGGTTCCCGGTCCGGAGAATGTTCAACTGGCAGGGTAACACCTTCATTCAGACATACTTCAGCAAGGTCGATGATCCGATGAATACCGTTCTGATCGAGTCCGTTGTTGACTCCGAGAACATCCGCTGCGCAGCATATGCGCCGGACAAATGGGCAGGAGCCGAGATCGAATACAGAGCGGATGACAACCCGACGACGGATATCCTGGCAGGAAAGATGACCTTCAGACAGCGGATCGCGCCATACACACCGGCACAGGAAATCGAAAACATTCTGAGCTATGACACAGCGATGTTAGCAAGCGCAATCACAGGAGGTGGAGAATAATGAACGTAATTCCTGAAGTATTAAACCATTTTAACGTTTATAACGATTCAGCAAAGAAGCTGATCGGTATCTCCGGAGAGCTGGAGCTCCCGGAGATGGAATCGATCACGGACACCATCGAAGGATCCGGAGTGCTCGGAGAGATTGAGGATCCGGTTACCGGCCAGTTCTCCAGCATGAAAATGAAGATCCCGTTCTCGGTTCTTTACGAAGACATGTTCTCGATCATGAACACGACGAACCCCCCTCAGCTCACTCTGCGCGCATCCATGCAGTGCATGGATCCATCTACGGGAGAGACCGGATACTATCCGGTTAAGATCGTGGTTAGAGGAAAAGCGTCCACATCAAACATGGGTAAGGTCGTAAAAGGAAAGAAGATGGAGCCGGAAGTAGAGCTCGAGATCCTTTACATCAAGATTCAGATCAATAACAAGACCGTGCTGGAGCTGGATAAGCTGAACTTTAAGTACGTCTTGAACGGAGTAGACATGCTGGCCAAGATCAGAAGCCAGTGCTAATAGGAGGAAAATGACATGAGCGAAGTAAAAAAGCCGGAGATCGTAGAGATCCCGAAAAAGGAAGCGGAACTGGAGAACGAGAACATTCTCAAACTCTCAAAGGTTTACAAATTCGAAGATACAACCATCGGAGAAATTGACATGAGCGGAATGGAGAACTTAACCGCAGACGACATGATCAAAGCGAACAGAGTTCTCTCTTCATCCGGAAACGTCAGCGTGCTCCAGGAGACAAGCCTGGAATATGCGATCACGATCGCAGCAAGCGCAACAGGGCTCCCGATCGAGTTCTTCAAGGGTCTGTGCCCGAAGGATGCGATCAAGGTGAAAAATAAAGTCACAAGTTTTTTCTTCGGAGAAGAATAAACCCGAATGACTTATCCGAACTCCGGAAATTATGCCTTGCACTGTCAATAAACCTGAAGACAGGCCTGGATTTTTTCCTAGGCCTGTCTTTGTTTGAACTAATCGAACTGTGCGAGGATCTGAAGGAGGTGCAGAAAAAGAAATGAGTGAATACAAGATCGCGATACAGATCGCAGGTGAGCTTCAGAAGTCATTCGGCAGTGCGCTAAAAGGCGCACAGTCCGGACTGAACGGGCTCGCAAAGATCGGAAAAGTAGGAGCTGCAGCCATCGGAGCAAGCACTGCAGCTCTTGGAACCCTTGCAGCGGCAGGAATACGCGCAGGCGTGGAATATGAGCAGGCGTTTGCCGGTGTAAGGAAAACCGTTGACGCGACAGAGCAGCAACTTGCATCTCTTAACACCGGGATCCGGAACATGGCAAAGGAAATGCCAACGTCTGCAGTTGAAATCGCAGGAGTGGCGGAAGCTGCCGGCCAGTTGGGAATTCAGACAGATAACATCCTAGGCTTCACGAAGACCATGGTCATGCTGGGAGACTCCACAAACTTAAGCGCAGACGAAGCAGCCACGGCACTGGCAAGGCTGGCGAATATCACAGGCATGCCCCAGGACAGCTTTCAGAAACTCGGCTCTACCATCGTAGCACTCGGAAACAACTTCGCCACGACGGAGAGCGAGATCACTGCAATGGGACTCCGTATAGCCGGAGCCGGATCCCAGGTTGGCATGACGGAGGCGCAAATCATGTCCTTCTCCGCCGCCTTAAGTTCGGTCGGCATTGAAGCAGAAGCCGGAGGCTCTGCGTTCAGTACCCTGCTCTCCAACATGCAGCTTGCAGTGGAGACGGGAAGCGAATCCCTCCAGCAGTTCGCAAACGTGGCAGGAATGAGCGCTTCGGAATTCAAACAGGCATTCCAGACGGATGCTGCCGGAGCCATGGCAAGTTTTATCAAGGGACTGTCTGAGAGCGAAGCTAAAGGAAAGAGCGCCATCGCCGTCCTGGATGAAATGGGAATCACAGAGATCCGTATGCGTGACATGCTCCTGAGAGCGGCAGGTGCTTCGGATACCTTTACAGAAGCACTGGAACTGGGAACCGCAGCTTGGGATGAAAACGTGGCACTGACCAACGAAGCCAACCAGCGGTACCAGACCATGGGAAGTCGGCTGTCGATGCTGAAAAATAAGGCATACGACCTCGGCATCACATTCTACAACAGCGTCAATGAACCGATGGGACAGGTGGTGGACTCCGCAGGAGAAGCACTGGACAACCTATCGGCAGCCTTTGAGTCCGGAGGACTGGAGGGGCTGGTCTCACAGTTTGGAACAGAGATCGCGAACGCAGCGAAAGGCATCGCCAGCGTTTCGCCGGAAATGGTGGAGGCCGGCGCATCCATGATCGAATCTTTCCTGACCGGGATTGATGAGAACTCGGAAGAGATCGCAACCGGGATGGCGGACACAGCAACAGCGGTCGCGGCCGGACTGGTCAAGTTGGCGCCAGACATGATCACGGTAGGCGCTCAGTTTATCATCGAGTTCGCGCGCGGAATATCAGACAACCTTCCGGAACTCAGAGCGGCAGCAGAGGAGGCGGCATCGGAACTGATCGACGCGGCCGGAGATGCAATTCAGTCGCACATGGACTTCCTGCAGGACGATTCAGTCGGAGCATTTGAGAAAATCGTATCTCTTCTCCCGGCGGCACTTGCGGGCTTCCTGGCATTTAAGAAGATCGCAGGCGTGGCCAAAAACGTGAAGTCATTCGTGGACTCAATCAAAGGCGCCGGAAAGATCGGAAGTTCAGCGAAACAGGTCCAGAACGCATCGAGCGTCATGTCTGCAGCGGCGAAGAATATGCTCGGCGCAGGCGTCGGGTTCGGAGCGGCAGCGGCCGGATTATGGCTCCTCGTAGATGCGGCAATCCGGATCGGAGAAGCCGGACCTGGGGCGGCAGTTGGAATGATCGCCATGGCGGCAGGAATCGTCGGAATGATGGCGGTCGCAAGTAAGGTCGCACCACAGCTTCAGACGGGAACACAGGGCCTCCTGGCGTTCGGTGGAGCGGTTCTGATGGCATCCGCAGGAATGAGCCTGATGGCGATGGCAGCAGCGCAGATGGCAAGCGCAGGACCACTGGCGGCGGTCGGATTGACGATCATGACAGCGGGAATGGTCGGAATGTTAGCTGTGGCCGGAGTCTTTGGACAGGCGCTCTCAACAAGCGCAGCCGGCCTCCTGGCGTTCGGTGGAGCGGTTCTGATGGCATCCGCAGGAATGAGCCTGATGGCAATGGCGGCGACTCAGATAGCGGCAGCGGGCCCGTTGGCGGCAGTATCCCTCGGAATTATGACCGCGGGGATGATCGGCATGCTGGCGGTAGCCGGAGCGCTTGGCCCATCCCTGACAGCCGGGGCAGCCGGCCTTCTGGCATTCGGAGCGGCCATCATTATGGCAAGCGCGGGATGCCTTATCATGGTTCAGGCAGCAACACAGCTCGCGGCAGCAGGAGCGCCGGCACAGATCGCAATGGCAGCCCTGGCAGCAGGAGTCCTGGTGATGGGCGCAGCGGCCGGAGCACTGGCTCCATTGTTACTGGCTGGGGCAGGAGCCCTGGCGGCATTCGGGGCAGCCCTGGCAGTTGTCAGTGCAGCAGCGCTTCTCGGATCGGTAGCCATCACAGTGATCGCGGGAGCACTTCCGCAGCTTGCTACATACGGAGCATCCGGAGCAGTGGCAATCCTGCAGCTTGGATCAGCGATGATGCTCTTCGCCGCAGGGGCAACGATAACCGGCGTTGGAGCAGCGGCAGCAGCCCTCGGGCTCGGTACCCTTGCATTAGCAGGAGCCGCAGCAGCCCTGGCAATGAAGCCACTCGCGTCGGCAAGTAAGACCGTGGCGTCTTCGGTAAAGACAATAAATAACAATGCAAAAGAAGCCGGAACGGGGCTGAAATCAATGGCGAAGGGAGCTGTCAGCACCGCAGCCAAGATGACCGCTCTGTCAACCGGACTGAAACCTGCCGCATCAGCGCTCGAATCGTTCGCCGGTCCAGCAACTGCAGCGGCAACCGCTGTGACCGCGCTCATGACAGGAATGAGCGGAACCGCAACCGCGGTCATGATGCTTCAGGTGGGAATCATGGGAGTGACAAACGGACTCAGAATGGCCGTCGTCAGCTTCCAGATGTTCAACGTGCAGGCAATGAGTATCCGGACAGGGACAACTGCAGCAGCTTCAGCATTTACGACACTTTCCGCAGCAGTCCCGCCGCTGGCATCCTCGCTGGCAACCCTCAATCCGCCGATGATGACTGCAAGGGTGGCTCTTATGAGCTTCTCGGCATCGCTCGCGGCCACAAGGGCGTCGATGGCCGGCTTCGCAGCGTCCGTGACATCGTCAGCGATGGCATTCACGACCATTACAGCAACCGTGCAGACATCCATGACAGCCATTCAGACGACCGTCACCATGACGATGACCATGGTCCGGACGACAGTGCAGACAACAGGGACGCAGATAACATCCATAACCACGACGACCACAACGACCTCCGTGACGATCGTGAAGACCGGAATGTCGCAGATGGTAGCTGCAGTGGTGAGCGGGTGCTCACAGGCCCAGGCAGCGGCAAGATCCGGAGCTTCGGGGATCCAGGCGGCATTTGCATCCGTGAACCTTTACAGCTCCGGCGTGAACATGATGTCCGGACTGATCAACGGAATGAACGCCATGCGTGGATCCGTAATGGCAACAGCATCGAGCATCGCAAGCGCGGCAGCTTCGTCCATCAATTCAGCGCTGAAGATACATTCTCCTTCAGATGTGACCACGGACTCTGGTCAGTACACAGGCCAGGGCCTGATCATCGGAATGAGAAGGATGGCGCGCCCGATCAGGAAGGCAGCACAGCAGAGCATGGCGCAGCCATTAATGGAAGGCGCTGGCGTACAGAGGATAGAAGCCCCGGATACGGTGTCCAGATCATCCGTGATCGGAGAGACCGTGCAGCGCTTCAGCGGCGGATCCGGGAACACGGGATCCGGAAACAGGGATGCAGAAGGTAACAGCACATTCATCTTCAGTCCTACTTATCACTTTGAAGGCGATGCTCCGTCCAGAAAAGACCTGGAGGATGCAAACCGGATGAGCCAGGCAGAGTTTGAGAAGATGATGAAGGAATACCTGAGAAACAATAAGAGAGTATCGTTCGCATAAGAAAGGAGGCGGCAAGATGGCGGGAACATACAAGACCATACAGGGAGATACATGGGATCTCATCGCTTACAAATTATTCGGAAGCGAGAAATACATGAAGAACCTGATCGAAGCAAACTGGCCGCTCCTGGACGTCCTCATTTTTCCGTCCGGCATCGAATTGACGGTGCCGGACCTTCCGGAGGAACAAGACGATGATCTTCCATTCTGGCGGAACGATGGGGAGGTGGATGAGTAGTGGCCAACCCAAGAAAGACCGTTCCTGATCTTAACTTCAACGGAAAAAACGTCAACACGGAGCTGGAAGATTACCTGAAATCTGTGGAATACACGGATGTGGCTAGCGGAGAAAGCGACTCCATCAAGATAAAGCTGCAGAACATATCCCTGAGATGGCTGAACGGGTGGTACCCAGTAAAAGGAGACAAAATAGGGGCATACCTGCAGTTTCAGAACTGGGACAGAGAAGGGGACAACTTCAAGCTGCAGTGCGGGGAGTTCGTCCTGGACGAGATCAGCTTCAGCGGAGGCCCAAGAGAGGCAAGCATCGGCGGCCTGGCCATACCGGCAAACGACTCATTTAAGACCACGGAGAGAACGAAGACCTGGAGCAATGTCACCATAAAGCAGATCGGAACCGAGGTGGCGAAGAAGTACGGGCTTGGATTTTCATACGATGCGGATCAGATCAAGATCGCGTCCATTGAACAGAGCGAAAAGAGCGACTCGGCATTCTTGTACGATGTATGCGAGACTTACGGACTGGCCATGAAAGTATATCGGAATAAGATCATTATTTTCGACAAAGGAAAGTATGAGAAGAAAAATGCCGTGGCAACCCTGCGACCGGAAGACTTCGTCGACGAGGACTGGGAATACCTGGATACGCTGGAGGGAACCTACACAGGAGCAAGGATCTCTTACAAGAGCGGATCAGACAACAAAGAACTGAGCATGTACGTGGGGCTCAAAAAAGAGAATGCCGCCGGAAGCAGAGTGCTGAAGATCAACGAACAGGCGTCAGACATTAACGACGCCGGATACAAGGCAGCGGCCAAGGTCAACTCATCCAATGAGCAGGCGACTACCATAACCGGCCCGATCTTCTTCAATCGGAAGATAGTGGCCGGAGTGACGGTCACACTTGAAGGCTTCGGGAAGGGAAGCGGAAAATATTACGTTGACAAGGTGACGATAGACACCTCATCCAACGGAACCAAGATGAATGTGGAGCTCCACAAGGTTCAGACCAGACTGACATATGTTCCGGTCGTGATCGCAGCTCCTGCAGCACCGAAGAAGAAGGAATACAAGAAGGGAGACATCGTCCACTTCAAGGGCGGAACTCACTATGTAAGCAGTTATCCTGGATCAAAGGGATACAGGGTAAGCGCCGGAACCGCGAAGATCACGATCGTAAACGGTTCAGGAAAAGCGCATCCATGGCACCTGATCACAGAGAACTGGAGCCAGACGCATGTATATGGATGGGTCGATGACGGAACGTTCGAGTAGGAGGAGAAAACGTGGCAGAGAAACTAATAAGAATTGGAAAAGTATCCAGCGTGGACTACGGATCCGGAATGATCAAAGTAACATATCCGGATCTCGATAACGCTGTTACAGACAGCCTTCCGGTCCTCTCGCTCAACGGAGAATATAAGATGCCAGGAGTGGGAAAAGAGGTCCTGGTGGTGCACCTGTCAAACGGATGCACTGCAGGCGTCGTTCTTGGACCTTACTGGAATACAGCGAGTCAGCCTCCGGAAAGCGGGAAGGGGCTATACAGAAAAGACTTCGGGGAATCCCCGGGAGAAGCGTATATGAGATACGCTGCAGGAGAGCTTCTCCTGCATGCGGCATCAATCACTCTTTCAGGAGATGCGGGAAGCACAACATTAGCAGGAATACTGAATTTATTTGACCGCGTGGATAACCTGGAGGGAAGAATTGAAAAGGTCGAGGAGAAGGTGTGATATGGGAAAGATAGGAAACTTCGGGAAAACCATCACCTTCGAGGTGAGCTCAAATAAAATCGTATCCCCAAAAGACATAAAGCGGAGCGTATCCGCGAGATGGCAGGCACACAGCCTTCTCGGGAAAAAGCCGAAAAGTGAGTTCCTGGGACCAGACGCCGATGAGACTACGCTGACCGTTGTACTATCAGCAGAGCACGGCATCCGGCCGCGGGCAACCCTGGACAAACTGGAGAGCGCAGTCGCAAGCGGGACCGTGGACTACCTGGTAATCGGCGGAAAGATTGTCGGAAAAAACAAGGTCTACCTGGAAAGCATGAGCGAAGAGTGGAACTGCGTGTGGAACAAAGGAGAGCTCGTGAAAGCGACCGTAGAGCTTGTCTTTAAGGAATACGCATAGGGGGCGATAAGATGAACAGAATCAGCCAGATGCAGATCGTGGCCACAGACGGAATGACAGATCTTCAGAGATACGACACTCAGCTCAAGGCCCTCATCCTTACGGCAGAAGGAACGCTCCCAGGGAGCCGGGGCTATGGGCTGAACAGGGAATTCCTCTCAAAGAAACCGGAGGAGGCAATCAACCTCCTCGCGATGGAGCTCGAGGAAAAATGCCTGCAGTATATCCCGGAAATAACGGTGGCCAATGTGGAAGGCACATCAAACACAATGGGGCAAATGGACCTCACTATTTACATCGAAAGGAGGGTGTGAAGTGATAGAAGAAATTCTGAATTTACCAGACGTCAGCTTCATCGATGAGATGACGCTGGAGGACGTCCAGGAGCAGATGATCCGTGACTACGAAGATAAGTATGCGGAGCTTACGAAAAAGAGCTACTCACTGCCGAGAGCTGACCCGATGGCACTGATACTCTTCGCATGCAGCGTTCAGATCTACCAGGGGCTCATGTACGTCGACCGGTCCGGAAAGATGGACCTGCTGAAATACACCTATGGAGGCTACGCAGACCACGTGGCAGCCCTGAAAGGCATCTCAAGGGAACCGGCAAAACCGGCAAGGGTAACTGTGAAATTCACCTTATCTGCAGTACGTCCGGAGCCGATCGCAATCCCGGTAGGAACCAGGGTGACAAACGGAGAGGTGTACTTCGCAACCGAAGAGTATGCGGAGATACCGATCGGAAGCACAGAGGTATCGCTTCCGTGCACATGCCTCACGGACGGAGAATCCGGAAACGGGATAATGCCCGGAGACATTAATATCCTGACAGATCCGATCGCATACGTCGGGAAGGTGGCAAACACGACCGAGAGCAGCGGAGGAGCCGAGATCGAGTCAGATGAGGACCTGATCGAGCGCGTATACATTGCACCGTCCAGGTATTCCGTGGCTGGACCCGAGGATGCTTATAAATACTGGGTAAAAACATTCAACGCGAACATCGCGGATGTCTACGTGGACAGCGACGATCCCGCGGACGTTATCGTGGAATTCATCATGGAAGACGGAGAGCTGCCATCAGAGGAAATAATCCAGGCAGCGCAGGACTACCTTCAGGATGAGCAGATCCGGCCGCTTACCGACCGGGTAACCGTGAAGGCGCCGCCAACAGTAGACTACGATCTGGAGCTTACATATTACATCAACAACAGCGACTCAACATCGGCAAGCACGATCCAGTCGAAAGTGAATGCGGCGGTAGAAGAGTATATCGTATGGCAGCGGAGTAAGATCGGGAGGGATATCAACCCTTCAGAGCTGATCCAGAGAGTCGTGTCTGCAGGAGCCAAGCGTGTGGAAGTCGTGAAGCCTGTATTCCAGAGGATAGCCAAGGACGCTGTCGCAAAGCTGGGCACGAAGAAAGTCACGTATGGAGGTGTTGAGGATGATTAAATTCTACGAGGGAGAACTGGCGGATCTATGGCCGGATCAGAAGTCTCCGGAGTTCCTCGCTCTGAGCTACGCCCTGAAGAATGCGATCATCCTTCTGAAGGAAAAGGCAGACAAGACAAAGTGCTACAGTGACATCGACAAGCTCGACGAAGGAGTCCTGGACTACCTGGCCGTGGAGCTGAGAACCATGTACTACAGCCAGGACCTCCCGATCGAGCAGAAGAGGGAAATCATAAAGAAGACCATGCTGTGGTACACCAAGGCCGGAACCGTTCCGGCGGTCGCTGAGATGATCGAGGTTATATTCGGAACCGGAAAGATCGTCGAATGGCCGGACTACACAGAGCCTCCGTATACGAGGGGGACGTTCGACATTATCACATCAGCGTTCATGACAGAAGACGTCATGGAGCGGCTGACCAATATCATCCGGAGAGTAAAGAACGTTAGGTCCCACATACGAAGAGTCGTAATCGAGAGAGAGCTTCATTCAGCGATGCATGCTGCAATCTTCCAGGTGGCTACCCAGGAAAGCACGACGCTGAACCTTTTGAGAGGAGACTCAGACATCCGGCCGGCAAGCAGATATGGTGCATTATTATTTGTAACCGCGCCGGAAACAGTGGTCCTGAACCACACGATCGGAGATGCCAATACAGAGAACCATCTCCATCATGCCGCGATCCCGATCACGACAGGCGTGCCTGCTTCGTATGTTACAAACGAATTGCAGGGCAGCGCAGAGACAAGGATCCGGGAAAACATCGCGACCATGGGAGCGGCAGAAAGCAGCCGCTCGACAGTCACAAATGACACGACCGGAAGCGCAACCGCGAAGGGCAAGGTCCTGGAAGCGCAGAGGGGCGTGGCCATTATAGCAAATACTTTCATAAAGGAGGAACATTGAAATGTTAATCTGGAACCCAAGTAAACTGACAGAAGCCGGAAAAGCACTCCTGGCACAGGCGCAGGCAGGGCAGACAGCAATCCACATCACAAAAGCTCAGACCGGATCCGGAAGCTACTCCGGAAGCGAGAACCTGGAGCAGAGGACAGCCCTGAAGGCGCCGAAGCAGACCTTCCCGATTTCAGACAAGGAGATCAGCGCGACCAATACCCTCATCCTGAAGATCGCGATCACGAACAAAGGCTCCGATTTTGAACTGGAAAGCGGATACGAGATCAAAGAGTTTGGTATCTTTGCAAAGAGCAATGACGGGGGCGAGGTCCTGTACTCCATCGCAACAGCGAGCACATCGGACTACATGCCGGCATACAACGGAATCATTCCTTCCGTGATCAACATGAGCTACTACCTGGAAGTGGCCAACGCAGAAAATGTGACAATCAATTCCGGAGGAGCTCTCGCCCTGCAGGAAGACCTGGAGGCCCTGGAGGAAAGAGTGACAAAGGTTGAGCAGTACCGCTCAAAGAAGTACGGAGTCAGAAGAAAGACGTCTGCATCCTCTACAGCATGGGAGCGGATCGGAGACGCAGAGGGTCTCGTGGCAGGGGCTGCCGTTGGCGCAGAGACCGTGAGAAATGACTTCATGGCGTCCGTATACCCGTACAATAAGGTGATCCCGTGTAACCTTTCAGAGGCAGGCGATGTGACCGCATACATGGGAGACGCGAACTTCCAGTGGGATGGAAGCAACGGAGATGTGATGGTGGAGCTGCCGATCTTCTATTCAGACAGATACTTCGAAGAGGACGAGGATGGCGTCGAGTGGGAATACAGATGGATCTCCGCCGGACCGGTTGATGGATTGCACATTCATCCGCTCTTCATCGATGGCGATGTGATCAAACAAAAGGTATACCTCCCGATCTTCAACGGTTCGCTTTCAGATGACGAAACGAAACTGGAAAGCAAGGCAGGCGTATATCCTCTGAACAACAAGACCAGGGCGCAGTTCCGGGCACTCTGTACAGCCAAGGGAACCGATTGGAGCCTAGATGACGTATGGTCAATGCACGCCCTGGATCAGTTATATCTGGTTATGTTTGCGAACAGCAATGCCCAGGCGGTCATCGGAAAGGGGCTCTCTGAAATGCCTTATAGCAAGGCGGACGGAATGGCTCTGCAGGCCAGAGAGAGCGTCAACTACATCACAGTAAAAGACACATATGCGGCGAAGTTTAAGGTCGGTGATGGCATCGGAATCGGAACTGACGTCGGCTCCAGTGCAGTCTGCATCGACAGAACGATCACACAGATCGTACCATCCACCGAAGTGGGATCCGCAAGCTGCGTTCACTTCGACGGTGAACCGGTCAATATCACGACCGACCACTGCCTGTGGACCTGCGTGCAGAAAACTGGCGCCACAATCGACATGATGGAGGCGAACGGAAGATGTGAAGGCGTGGATGGCCGGACACACATGAGGTTCCTGTACATCGAGGACTGGTATGGAAATGGATGGCAGTTCAGAGATGGAGTCAACATCAATGAGTGGCAGCATTACTACTGCGGAAAGAGATCGAGCTATGCAGATAAGAAGTACGACGGAGACTACTATCCGGTAGCGCATAAGGCTCCGCAGGAAAATGGATACGTCAAGAAATTCGGATACGACAGAGAGCATCCGGAGATCGAGGTCGCTGAAGAAGTAGGCGCTGCATCCACGACATACTTCTGCGATTATTACTATCAGGCCGAAGGCGGAGAGGTGGTTATCTCTGGTGGTAGCGTGGTCAACGGCACGCATGCTGGGCCGTTCTACCGCTACTGCAACCTCTCCGCGGCGATTTCCGGCTGGGACGTCGTCGGGCGCCCTCGACACTAAAGTAACCATTTCGAGGGGGACCGGGGGATTTCCTCCCCCGCGCACCTTCCGGCGGGCAAAGGAACTGAAGATTAATATCATGTCCGCCGGAGCGCCCTCTTTGAAATGAACAGGTAACTCGTAAACTTAAATATAGGGGATGAAGATACGCGCGTCCGGTGGTTATCTCTGGTGGTAACGTGGACAACGGCACGAATGATGGGCCGTTCTACCGCAACTGCAACAACTCCGCGGCGAATTCCAACTGGAACATCGTCGGGCGCCCACTTTGTTATTTATCTCATTCTTGGCATTTCTCTCAATTTTTGGCATAGATCTGCCGTACCTTCATCCGCAGCCGGAAGGCTGACGCCAGGACATCCTGGTGCCTCACCCCTTGGTGAAAATGAGCCGTAAATGGCACCGGTCAGTACCAAGCTGGAAAGCCGGTGAGGCTAACAAAGAGATAAGGAATACCATGGAACCAATACACTACACGAAGCGGATCGGGTACCTTTTCGAGCGTGTACGCGATCTGGACAACATAAAGACAGCCATCAGAAGGGCCGCAAAGAGAAAGTCGAAGCGGCGATCCGTCCAGAGGATTCTGGAGGATGTAGATGGATACGCTCTGAAAATTCAGAAAATGTTAGACGATGAGACCTTCATCCCAAGCCCTTACACAATCAGAGGCATCAACGACGGAATCGTAAGAAAGAAGCGCATTATTGCGGTGCCGAGATTTTATCCGGATCAGTGCATCCATCACGCATACATACAGGTGTTTTCAGAAGTTGTGATGCATGGAGCATACCCGCATAGCTGCGGCTGCGTTCCCGGAAAAAGGAACAGACGGAGCGAAGAAGGCCATCGAGAAATGGATCCGGACGGATCCAAAAGGGACCAGTAAAGTCCTGAAGCTGGATATAAAGAAATGCTACCCAACGATGAGCCATGAGAAACTGAGGGAGAAGCTGCAGAAGAGGATCAAGGATCAGAAGTTCCTGCGGTTGAGTTACCGCCTGATCGCGAGCTTCCAGCAGCCAATGGCGACCGGAGGAGAAATGCTTCCGGAATCGATCGCTGTAGGGCTCCCGGTCGGGCTTTACACCTCTCCGTGGTTCTGCAATTTCTTCTTTCAGGATCTGGATCACAAGATCGCAGAGGAAAGCGGAGTGAAGCATTATACCAGGTACGTGGACGACATGGTCCTGTTTGACAACAGCAAACGGAGGCTGCACAGCGCGCTCCGGATGATCGAGGAGGAGGCAGGAAAACTTCTCATGAAAGTGAAAGAAAACTGGCAGGTCTTTCACCTGAACATACGCCCGCTGGACTTCTTAGGGTTTAAGTTCCACAAAGGATGGACCACTATCCGGAAGTCTATCATGTTCAGGATTAGCCGGAAGGCTCGGACCATAGCCAAGAAAGATTATATTTCACTTACGAATGCTTCCGGAATGGTGAGCTACATGGGATATATTCAGAACTCCGACTCGCATGACTTCTGGGACAAGTACGTGCGCCCCTTTGTAAATATTAAGAAACTGAAAGGAGTAATCAGCCATGAAAACAGAAAGCAACATCAGGCCGTCTGTGGAGTTTGAAGTGGAAGCAATCCCAAAGACTCCGGGAAAACCGTGCACGGTAATCTTCTACGATAACATCCAGGGGCCGCTCACTAGGCCTGCAGAGGGCGAGAACGCAGAAGGCGAGGAATACTTCATCTTCGACCGTTACGAGGTCCAGGCGACCTACAGCGAGGGCCTGGATGGCATCATCGAGGAGAACAAGGAAGCATGGCTCGCAGCAGCTAAAAAAGCTGAAGAAGATGCAGCGGCTGAAGAAGTTCGGAACACCAGGAACAAACTTCTCGAGGAAATCGACTGGACGCAGACCATTGATGCTCCGATCAGCGCGAAGAGCAGGTCGGAACTTAGAACCTACCGGCAGCAGTTGAGAGACATCACAGAGCAGGACGGGTTCCCTTACGAGGTAGAATGGCCAGTCAGACCGGAAATCGAGAAAGCAGATCCGGATCCGGCCGATGAAGCCCTGGATGTATTAATCGGACAGGAGGACAAGTAATATGAACAGAAAAACAAAAGCCCTGGAGGCGAGACGCCTCATTATGATCTCTGCGCAGAGCATGAGTGACGACCAGGCCGCAAATATGCCCGGAATGTATCCGGAATGGAGCAAGGACAGCGTAGACTACGGAAACGCAGAAGAGGGTCAGCCGGTCATTGTCAGATACGCAGGACAGCTCTGGCGCTGTATCAGCCCGCACACATCCCAGGAAAGCTGGGCGCCTGGCAGCGCTCCATCCCTGTGGGTGGCGTGCTCCGATCCTGCAGAGGAGTGGCCAGAATGGAGGCAGCCAGGAGGAGCTCATGACGCCTATCCCCTGGGCGCCAAGGTGTCGCATAACGAAAAGCACTGGATCAGCACAGTCGATGCGAACGTATGGGAGCCGGGAGTATACGGATGGGAAGAGCAAAGTTAAAAGATCATTTTTCTTGTGCGCACGGCGACTTCTCCTGCAGGAAGTACCTGAAAGAATGCGACAGGAACTGCACGGACAGCGGAAAGTGTTCGGAGTGCCGGTGGTACCACATTCCTCTATCACAGCATCCGTGCAGCCACTGCAGGGGGAAAGGAGAATGGGAACATGGATCTGCAATCACCAATAAGCAGGGGCGAGCACGAAGAATTCCGTAGGCGCATGGAAGAGGATCATGACAGGACAAACAAAAGGCTTTCAATCCTCGAGGAGACCGTCAAGAGGATTGGTGAACTTACGGTATCAATAGAAAAGCTCGCCACCAATATGCAGAATATGACCGACGTCCAGAAAGAGCAGGGCCAGAAACTGGAAGCTCTGGAAGCCCGAGACGGACAGATGTGGAGGAAGGCCGTCGGCCATCTCGTAACTTCAATAATCAGTATTATCGTGGGATATTTATTCGCACAGATAGGAATTATGTAGGAGGAAAAAATCATGAACACTGAAATTATTATGCAGTACATCACATACGCACTCATCGCGATCGGCATCCTTGCCTTCTTCGTGAGCGCGATCACACAGGTTATCAAAGAGATGCCTGGCCTGAAAAACATTCAGACCAATATCGTGGCGCTGGTTATTTCCATCATCCTGTGCCTGGTCGCAGTTCCGATCATCTGCCTGGCCATCCTTCAGATTGCGATTGTCTGGTATTATTTTATCGCCGCAGTTATCGCAGCATTCCTCGTTTACCTGGTAGCCACAGGAGGCTGGAAGAAGCTCTCGGAGATCTGGAACCGTACAAAATATAACAAAAAATAAGTAAGATGGGACATTCCCTATTGCGAAATATAAGGAGGAAATAATCATGAGTATGAATGGTATTGATGTGAGCAACTGGCAAAACGGAATCAACCTGGCTGCCGTTCCTGCTGAGTTTGTCATCATGAAAGCCACCCAGGGAACGCACTATGTAAGCCCGGACTGCGACAGGCAGTATCAGCAGGCAAAGAAAGCCGAGAGATGTCTCGGGGTTTACCACTACGCAGAAGGAGGGGACTACAAAGCTGAAGCCGACTATTTCATCGAGAACGTGAAGGGATACATCGGCGAAGCAATCCTCTGCCTTGACTGGGAGGATAAAAACAATCCAGTATTCAATACTGGAAAAGATAAAACCTGGGTTAAAAATTGGTGCGATTATGTCTATAAACAGACCGGGGTAAAACCTTTAGTATATACTTCAAGCGGTTTCATGCACCTTATATCTGGAATTGGAGATTATGGTCTTTGGATTGCCCAGTATGCGAACATGGATCATACAGGATATCAGGCTGCCCCATGGAACGAAGGAAAATACACATGCGCTATTCGTCAGTATAGCTCATGCGGAAGGCTTTCAGGGTACAATGGAAACCTGGATTTGAATAAATTTTATGGTGACAAAGCTGCGTGGAAGAAATATGCCAACCCTTCAGGAAATGCTGGTGCTTCTCAAAATAATGAGAGTGCAAGCAAACCTTCTACAGGTAACGGCACACAGAGTTATAAGCACAAAGTTGGCGAACATGTAGTTTTCAGTACATGTTATGCAAGCAGCACGGATCCTATAGCAAAAGCGATCCAGGCAAAAGATATGGCAAGAAACCATGGAGTTATCACAAAAATTCAGAACGGTGCTAAAAATCCATATCTCCTTGATAACGGATTATGCTGGGTAAATGACGGAGATATCAGAGGGCAGTATACAGAAACTCAGTATTATACGGTAAAAAGCGGTGATACACTAAGCGAAATTGCTGCAAATTATGGTACAACTGTAAGTAAGCTGCAGAGTTGGAATGGGATCAAGAATGCAGATGTGATTTTTGTAGGGCAGAAAATCCGAGTAAAATAAAAGACAGGCCAGAGGCTACGGCTTCTGGCCTGTTGAATTCACGCCCCAAATCGGACACAAGAGCGATGTTCCACAATGAATTTATAGCATTTTAGTTTCATACCACCATTATTCATTTTTATAACTAATTTTCTCCAGATCAAGGAGATCTTCCATGCTGCAGCCGAGCGCCTGGGCCAGCCGGAAGACGATGTCAACTCGGCAGCGGTTGATGTCCCTGCGGAGCTGCTCCAGGTTCCCGATGGATTTCACCGGCACTCCGGACCGGTCAGAGAGCTCCTGCTGCGATATGCCGGCGCGGATCCGCGCGAGCTTTAGTTTACTGTAATGGATTGTATGCTTCACTTTTGACATTGAACAGCACATCCTTTCATGATAAACTGGGGAAAGAGGTAGGTGAGATTTTCACACCTAAAGAATACATTCGTCAAGATCATT
>ERZ1643250.383-NODE-383-length-48758-cov-28.891732_pt1 | contig 48758 bp, 47 predicted proteins | sample MGYA00579262_ERZ1643250 | MGnify/ENA primary metagenome ERZ1643250 (study PRJEB29033, sample SAMEA4952265) | chicken gut metagenome | biome: Broiler Chicken; feature: Gastrointestinal Tract; material: Caecum | place: Ireland | collected 2018 | study: Broiler...
TTTTCAGGACACGGCCGACTGTCGCCCGGGACAGCCCCCAGCGGGCAGCCAGCTCCGTGTAGGTAACAAGGGGATTGCCGGTGCCGTTGCGGAAATAGACCACTGGCCCCAGGTCTGATCCCTGCACCTGATTGTCGTTGTAGATGGCGGAGATCCACAGGTCCAGCACAATGTCCATCTCGGAGCAGCGGTCTGAACTGATAAGATCGGTAGCAACAGAAACCGGCAGGAAGAAAAAGCCGGTGTCCTTCTGGCAGGGGGCATTGTATTCCAGGACCGTGTTATGCCGCGCCCAGTCGCAGATCTTATAGCGGACTACATTTCCGCGGCCCAGGGCCTGGAAAGAAATGAGGTGCTGCTTCTGTAGCCGTTCCAGCTCGGCCAGCGCCTGGCACTGGAACCGGGTGCGGAACCATTGGGACAGTTCTTTGAGGGTGCAGACCCATTCGCCGGGGTAGACGGTATAGCTGATGCCGTCGATGCGGCGGTATGAGGTGCGGAAGTTTGCGTAGCTGCAAAGTACCGTAAAATAAAAAAGGCCGGAGCCTCCGCTTACGCGAATGCTCCGGTCCTCCATCAGAAAGCGGACGAACTGCCGGTAGATCCGGCAGCGTGGGTAGTCCACCACCTGTTTAATTTGTAATTGATAGGTTGGCATGGCTTTCTCCTTTTTATATATAAGGTATGAAATTGAGTTCGCCAACGAAAAAACCGTTGACTTGAATATCTTTGAGACTTATGCTATACTTGTTTATGTATGGATTTGCTTGGCAATCCTATACAAAGTTCGTGCAGTTTTTACTGTAAGTGGGGCGGTTTTCAAAATGTTCCCTTTGAAAACAATGTAGCCATTCGTTGTGCCAATTTTAAGTCGTCATTGAGCCGATTTCGTGCCAATACAACTTTCTACAACTTTTCTACAACTTTTGCCCCGAATCAGACGGAGCAGGAGGACATCCTATGGAATCCAAAAAGTTAGAAAAACCTCGTAAAAATGGCGCTTTTTCAACACGTCAGGCCGTGACGAAACCGGATGAAGAGACCGGCGGGGTGTTCCCCACGATGAAGCCGGTGGACTGATTCAGTAGAAGTCAAACCATCATAAATGTAAAGTAACAGGACCGCCGATATCCAGCGGTCCTGTTTTTATATGGGGCAAGTGGGCAACTAAAATCAAGCGGAAACAGTTGCGGTTTGGTATACTGGGGTACAGGAGGTGGATATCTGTGTATGAATGGTTGAAACATGTTCAGGAATTGGTTGAGGAGATCGATCTGTGCATCCGGAATCAGCAGGATGAGTCTCTTACACTCCATCACTTGGCTGCAAAGTTGGGATATTCGGAATTTTATGTATCAAGAAAATTCAAGGAAATTTCCGGTATGCCGCTTCGGGATTATATGCGCCACAGGAAATTGGCTTTTGCGCAGAAAGACCTCCGGGATACATCTCAAAGTCTTTTGCAAATTGCTTTGCGATATGGTTTTTCTTCCCATGAGGCGTTTACCCGTGCCTTCAAAGAAGCCTACGGTGTTACCCCCAGCGTGTATCGGCGCAACCCGGTGCCGGTGGCGCTGCGTACCGTAATCAAACCGTTTGACTGTTATTTACTGGAGTGTGGTGGGAAAATTGTGCCGGCATCCGCAGGAGAAATCAAAACTTACTTTGTAAAGATTCCCGAACACAAGTTTCTCCATATTCGGAATTATGAGAGTATCGGTTACTTTGATTTCTGGCAGAAACAAAGCACAATTCCCGGCCAGGACTGTGAAACGGTGTGCGGATTGTTGGACAGTATTCCGGGCAAACTGGACGACCTTGGTGGACAGGGAATGGATAGCAGTAGCGGGCAGGTCATGGCGTTTATCAATGAACCGACTGGAAGAATTTGCAGCTGGGGGATTCCCCTGGCGGAAGCGTATGGTGTTCGGCTTCCGGTTACGTATATAGGACCGGTTCCCGCAGGTATGCAGTTGATGACGGTGAAAGCGGGAACGTATCTGGTTTTTGAGCATGGTCCCTTTGATTTTTGCACCGAAAATGCTTTGGTGGAAGCTAAAATGGAAAAAGCAATGAGAGATTTTGATTATACCGCGACCGGTTATGAACTGGACAAAATGCAGGGGCGTGTGTTTTACTTTTACCATGACTGTGCACGTTTCTGGAAATATGTCCGTCCGGTCAGGCGGTGTCGTGCATCAAAAAGTGAAGAATAAAAAGAGCCGACCCTGCCTTTCGGCAGAGTCGGTTCCTTTTTGTAAACGGATTCAAAAAATGAGTTATGCCACCACAGCGCCCAGGGCGGAAACACCTGCCAGGCTCAGCGCACCCATGATGCAGCCGGCCAACAGAACGCCGCCCATGCAGGCCAGGACGCTGGATTTGAAATCCATGTCCAGCAGGCTGGCAGCCAGGGTGCCGGTCCAGGCACCGGTGCCCGGCAGGGGGATGCCTACGAAGAGCAGCAGCGCCCAGGGCAGGCCACGGCCGGCCTTTTCCTTCAATTTTTCGCCGCCTTTGTGACCCTTCTTCAGGCAGAAGGTGAAGAACTTGCCGATGACCGGCTTGTCCGCGCCCCATTCCAGCACCTTACGGGCAAAGAAGAAAATAAAGGGGACAGGCAGCATATTGCCGATGATGGCGATGATGTAAACGCTCCACAGGGGCAGACCCAAGCCTACGCCTACCGGAATCGCACCGCGCAGCTCGAGCAGCGGCACCATGGAGATAAAAAGACATACAGGTACTTTGTCAGCATCGTGAAACCGCACAGTGTCAAATCTTGTTTATACAGAACAGGCTCTATTATACAGGATAACGGTACGTTTGGCAAGCAAAAAACAACGCAGCTTCATAGGTTGTTTTTGGTGGCTATGCCCAAAAACTGGGGGGATACTTGTGTTTTTTGAAGGGTATGGTATCATAATAAATACGGCTTTTTGCCATATATCCCGATTTTATGGCGGTCCGCCGCCGGAAGGGAAGGCGATTTTTTGACCAAAACGGTAAAACAACGGGTTCTTTGGGCGGTTACGTTGGCGGCTTTGGCCGCTTTTACGGTTGCCATGGCCTGGCTGCATTATCAGCAACTGTGTTCGCCCGGCGGAGGGACTGATCCCTATACATCCGATCTGGGGCAGCATCTGGCTTTTGCGCAAAAGGGAATGGTTTATTCCACCACTTCCTTGCTCATTGGTCCGGCTTATGCGTTGGCGGGGCGTTGGGGCATTGCGTGGCTGTTGGCGTTGTTCCATCTGGCAGCGGTTGTGGTGTTTGCCTGCGGTCTGCGGGAGGCACTGTCTCAGCTGCAGCGTCCGGTCCGGCTGTTGATCAGTCTGGTGGTGTATTTTGCACAGGCTGTGTGGATGCCCCGCGGCGGATACTGGTATCAGGGAACGATTATTAGCACGGTCTACCACAACACCACCTACATTATGCTGGCCCCCTTTGCCTTGCTGGCGGTTTTGGCGTTTTATCGGGCCTGGCGCGGCATGTCCGGTAAACTGGATTTGCGGGCCTGGCTGGTTTATACCCTTTGGCTCACGGTGGCTACCAGCTTTAAAGCCAGTCTGGTCTTTGCTTTTGCACCTGCGCTGCTGGTACTGCTGATTGCTGATCTGGTCCGCACCCGTGGTAAAAACTTCCGGCAGGAGTTCATAATGGGATGCAGTGTTCTGCCCAGTATCGCACTGTGCCTGGTTCAGGCCAACGTTCTGTTTGCCGATGCAGACAGTGGGATGCAGCTGATTTTTACGGTGGATTTTGACCGTCACGCCATGCTGTGGGGACCGTTTAACGAGGCGGGCGTCCTTGGATTGCTGCGGTCTTTCGTGTTTGTGGGGGCTGTGGGCGTTTTGCTTGGCCGTCGCGCATGGAAATCTTTCCGTTATCGGTTCAGCCTGCTGACTTTCTGCATTGCCATGGCAGAGGCGCTGCTGCTGGTAGAAAGCGGTGAGCGGTTGTACCACGCCAATCTCTGGTGGGGCCCGTTTATCTGTTTCTGGGTCTTTTTGCTGGAATCGCTGGCAGTGTGGCTGCGCAGCTGCGCAGACTGGCGCGGCGGGGACCGGGCGGGCCATCTTGGCGTGAGAGTACTGCTCTGCGGCGCGGCGCTGATGTGGCATATCATCAGCGGCATCTGTTTCCTGGTCTTGATGCTGCAGGGAGTATCGTACAATATTCCTATCCAGACGTATCATTTTTTGTTTTTCTGAAAATGAGAGGGCGGCTGCTTCCGGCAGGGAAGCGGCCGCCTTTGCTGTTGCAGGACTTGACAAGGGAATAAGGGTGTGCTATTGTAGGAACGAGGTTAGACAAAACTAACTTCCTCGCAAATCTTTTTCCAGCCCCGGAAAGGAGGGGAGCAGGGGCTTTTGCATAAAGTGATACTGTAACAAAGTGTGAAACCATACTGTTTTTATATGGTATGAAACAAACGGACAAAAAATCAAACATTTGCCCCTTGTGTTTTTTTAGGGATATGGTATTATAGTATCTGCGTCAACACCATATATGGAATAGGAACCATTAGAAGGAGTGCGTTTATGACAGATTTCAAACAGTGGGAAGGCTTTGAAGGCCGCATCTGGAAAGAGGAAGTCAATACTCGTGACTTCATCCAGAAAAACTACAAGCCTTACGACGGCGACGAGAGCTTCCTCGCCGGTCCGACCGAAGCTACCAACAAGCTGTGGGGCGCTTTGCAGGTCCTGCAGAAAGAGGAGCGCGCCAAGGGTGGCGTCCTCGATATGGAAACCGAAGTGGTTTCCGGCCTGACGGCCTACGGCCCCGGTTACATTGATCCGGAACTGAAAGACCTGGAAAAGATCGTTGGTTTGCAGACCGATAAGCCCCTGAAGCGTGCCTTTATGCCTTACGGCGGCATCAAGATGGCGGAACAGGCCTGCACCACCTACGGCTATACGCCCAGCCCCAAGCTGCACGAGATCTTCACCCAGTATACCCGTACCCATAACCAGGCGGTTTTTGATGCCTATACCCCCGAGATGAAGAAGGCCCGCCACAGCCACATCGTCACCGGTCTGCCTGACACCTACGGCCGCGGCCGTATTGTGGGCGACTACCGTCGTGTGGCACTGTACGGTATCGACTTCCTGATCCGGGAAAAGCAGAACGACTTTGCAAACTGCGGCGACGGCACCATGCTGGATGATGTGATCCGTCAGCGCGAAGAGATCGCCCTGCAGATCAACGCCCTCAAGGATATGAAGGCCATGGCTGCCACCTACGGCTATGATATTTCCCAGCCGGCTGCCAACGCCAAGGAAGCGGTCCAGTGGCTGTACTTCGGCTACCTGGCTGCCATCAAGACCCAGAACGGCGCTGCCATGAGCGTGGGCCGTGTGTCCACCTTCCTGGATATCTACATCCAGCGCGACCTGGAGCGTGGCCTGCTCACCGAGACCGAAGCCCAGGAACTCATCGACCATCTGGTCATGAAGTTCCGTATGGTCAAGTTTGCCCGTATTCCCAGCTACAACCAGCTGTTCAGCGGCGACCCCGTCTGGGCTACGCTGGAAGTAGCCGGTATCGGCATGGATGGCCGTTCCATGGTCACCAAGACCGACTTCCGTTTCCTGCACACGCTGGAAAACATGGGCCCTGCACCGGAACCCAACATGACGGTGCTGTATTCTTCCGCCCTGCCCAAGACCTTCAAGGATTACGCCGCCCGCATCTCCATCAAGACCTCCTCGGTCCAGTATGAGAACGACGACGTGATGAAGCCGGTCTGGGGCGACGACTACTCCATCTGCTGCTGCGTGTCTGCTACCCAGACCGGCAAGGAGATGCAGTTCTTCGGTGCCCGTGCCAACCTGGCCAAGTGCCTGCTGTACGCTATCAACGGCGGTGTGGACGAAAAGCTGGGCGAGCAGGTAGGCCCCGCCTATGCACCCATCACCAGCGAATACCTGGATTATGATGAAGTAGTCAAGAAGTATGACGTGATGATGGACTGGCTGGCCGGTCTCTACGTCAACATCCTGAACCTCATCCAGTATATGCACGATAAGTACTACTACGAAGCCGCCGAGATGGCCCTCATCGATACCGATGTGCGCCGTACCTTTGCCACCGGTATTGCAGGCTTCAGCCATGTGGTAGACTCCCTCAGCGCCATCAAGTACGCCAAGGTCAAGTGCATCCGCAACGAGCAGGGCCTGGTCACCGATTACGAGATCGAGGGCGATTTCCCCAAGTACGGCAACGACGATGACCGTGCTGATGATATTGCGGTGAATCTGCTGCGCAGCTTCCTGGAAAAGATCAAGCGCCGCCACACCTACCGCAATTCCGAGCCCACCACCTCCATCCTGACCATCACCTCCAACGTGGTGTACGGCAAGGCCACCGGTGCCATGCCGGACGGCCGCAAGGCATACACTCCGTTTGCCCCGGGCGGCAACCCCAGCTACGGCGCCGAGACCCACGGTCTGCTGGCTTCTCTGAACTCGGTGGCCAAGCTGCCCTATCACTGGGCGCTGGACGGCATCTCCAACACCCAGACCATCAACCCCGACGCCCTGGGCCACAGCGAGCAGGAGCGTGTGGAGAATCTGGTCCAGGTCATGGACGGCTACTTTGATCAGGGCGCGCACCATCTGAACGTGAACGTCTTTGGCACCGAAAAGCTGATCGACGCCATGGAGCACCCCGAGAAGGAAGAGTACGCCAACTTCACCATCCGTGTTTCCGGCTACGCAGTCAAGTTCATCGACCTGACCCGTGAGCAGCAGCTGGACGTGATTGCACGTACCTGCCATAAGGCACTGTAATCCCAACACCCCACAAAAGAGCTGAAAAAGGATCCGCGGCTGCAGTTGGTGCGGTCGCGGATCTTTTTCTATTGGTGTTTCTGCGCAGGGAGGAACCGCGGTTTGCAGGCGCCCCCGTAAAGCGGAAACAAGATTTCATAGGCAAGGAGTTGTGTCAAATGTCACAGACCCATCCCGCAACCGGATATATCCATTCCGTCGAAACCTTCGGCCTGGTCGACGGGCCGGGGGTACGGTACGTTCTTTTTTTGCAGGGCTGCGCCATGCGCTGCCGGTACTGCCATAACCCGGAAACCTGGGCTTTTACCCAGGAAAACGCCAAAACGCCGCAGCAGGCATTTGATGCGGCCTGCCGTTACCGGAACTACTGGCGGAACAACGGCGGCCTGACCATCAGCGGCGGGGAACCGCTGCTGCAGATGGACTTTGTCAGCGAGGTATTTCGTCTGGCCCATGCCACAGGGATTCACACGGCGCTGGATACCAGCGGACAGCCTTTTGCACCGGAGAATGCCGACTGGATGGCACGCTTTGATGCCATGCTGGAAAATACCAGCCTGGTGATTCTGGATCTGAAAGAGATCGATGAAGAAAAGCACAAGGCGCTGACCGGCCACAGCAATCAGAACATTCTGGCTATGGCACAGTATGTGGCCCGGCGCGGTGTACCACTTTGGGTGCGCCATGTGCTGGTGCCGGGACTGACCGACGATGCGGACGGTCTGCGCCGGTTGGATGCCTTTATCAAAACACTGCCCACCGTGCGCCGGGTGGAAGTTTTGCCTTATCACACCCTGGGCTTGTTCAAGTGGCAGAACCTGGGGATTCCCTATTCTCTGGAGGGGGTACGTGTACCCACAGAGGAAGAAGTCAAGCAGGCAGAAGATTTGCTGCATGTGCGGGACTATCCTGATGCGCCGAAAGAGTGATCGGACAAAAAGTTTCACGTTTTTTCGGTAAATTCTCTTGACACAGCACGCCTGATATGGTAAAGTATACTCGTGGTTAGTTAAAGCTAACCATAACCAACATGGAACGCTCGCCGGCTTTTGCCTCTCCGGGAGTGGTTCCCGCCAATAACAGGCTGCGCCTCCGTTTCGGGCGTTTTGCTCTGCGCCTTTTTCAGCGGTCCGTTATTGTGTTTCGCCCCACCGTTCTCTGCTCCGGACGGTGGGGCTTTTTGTGTACAAAAAAAGCTGCCGCAAAAGGCGGCAGCGTATAGGTGCAGGAAAATCAATCACGGCGAAGTCGTCCGCCCAGCAGATAGTACCCGGCCCAGTCCAGTTTCCCGTACAAGGGGGAACCGGTGCGTTTGGCTTCCGCCAGGGAATAGATCAGCTGGGTGTTGCGCCAGCGGCAGGGCAGGTAATAGGCACTGTAACAGCGCTCGGTCCGCATCTGGTCCAGCAGGGCCCGCAGCCAGGGGGTACGCAGCGCCGCGGCGGCTTTGTCGCGCTTGATGCCGGACAGGGGGGCAGGGTCCCGGCGCAGAATGTCAGCCACGCCTTCGGCAAAAACGGTCAATTCGGCGCGGTGCAGCTGGCGCATATCTTCAGCAGGGCAGAGCGCGGCCAGACAGGCAGCATTCAGTTTGGCAAAATGCTGCGGCCAGATCTCGCAGTAGTTGGCATGGTATTTGGTAGATAAAGTACCGGTCCGGCTGCAGTCATAAAAGGTCAGCGGACTTTGCAGTACGCAGTAGGCAAAATTGGGCGCCTGAGCGGCCAGTAAGGCAATATAATCCAATACAAATTGTAAATCTTCGCCGAGAGTATACTTTGTGTTAAATTTTACCTGCTGTGCCCAGACGGTTTTGTACAGTTTGTTCCAAGGCATTGCCAGCAGACAGTCCAGCCAAAGCTGAGCAAGGCCGGTGCGGGGACGGGGGTCGGTCTGGTTGTTGACAGGAGCCGCGTCGTCCTCCACGGTAGTGTAATGCCAGATCACAAAATCATGGGGGGCGGCCTGCTGTGCCTCCAGGGCGGCCTGTAAGGCGCCGGGACGCAGTGCGTCATCGGAGTCGAGAAACACTACATATTCGCTGTCGGCGGCTTCCAAACCGGCGTTACGGGCACTGGAAACGCCCCGGCCCTGTTGGTGGATCACCTGCACGCGGTCATCCCGTGCGGTCCACTCATCACACATGGCACCGCTGCGGTCGGGGCCGCCGTCATCCACCAGAATGCAGCGGACGCCGCCTTCCACAGTCTGGGAAAGAATACTCTCCACACAGCGGTCCAGCGTTGCTTCGGAGCGGTAGACCGGAACCACCACACAGATTGCCGGGCGGCTCATAGGGCACCTCCGTTCTGCAGGACATCCTGCACAATGCGTACAAATTCCGAATAATACCGTTCTACAGAAAAATCCTGGGCCCGTTTGGCACCGGCGGCACCCATCTGGGCGCACAAAGCCGGGTGCTCATACAGCATGCGGATACTCCAGGCCAGCTGGTCCGCAATATTTTCTCCCCGTTCCACCAGTACAGCCTGGCTGCCTTCCAGGTACTCCGGCATGCCGCCGCTGCGGGTAGCCAACACCGGACGGCCACAGGCCATTGCCTCCACCGCCACCAGACCGGCCGCTTCCTCTACCAGGGTGGGTACACAAACCAGGTCCGCCAGCCGGTAGTAGTCAGGCAGGTCCTCATTGGGGATATACCCGGTGAACTGTACGCGGTTGCCCAGGGCGCGGGCCTGCTGCTCCAGCTTGCGCAAAAAGCTGCTTTGCTGGGTACGGCCGAAAAACGGGCTGCCCACGATCAGCAGTTTGATGCGGGGGACCGGCAGCAGTGCCAGGGCTTCCATCAGCTTGTGGATGCCTTTGTCGGGGTCCAGCCGCCCGCAGAACAGCACCACAAAATCCTGGGCGCCAAAGCCCAGGCGAGTGCGCAGGGCCAGCGGCGGAGGACCAGGGCAGAAGCGCTTGGTATCCACGCAGTTATACCAGATATAAGCACGCCGGGGGTCCAGCGTGCTGGTTTTCAGGTAATCATCACGGATAAACTCGCTCAAGGCCAGAATACCGCCGTATATGGTGTCCATCACGGGGCTGCAGGATGTCTGCCCGTGAAGATGGGCCAGGCAGCGCCGTTTGCCGAACATCCGGCTGATGGCACTGCATTGGGTCAGGTTGCCGCCTTCGGCCACGATCAGATCGGGTCCGGGCGGTTCCAACGCCAGGGATAGCTGTACTTTCTGATACCACGGGTCGTAGGGGGCAGCAATGCCCAGGCAGCGCTCCACAAAGACCATCGGCCAGTACCGGCGGTGACCATGGGGGCGCGCGATGAACAGCATCTTGGTGTGTTTCAACCCTTCGGCGGCACGGCGGGCCGCATCATCGGGCACACTGGCACACAAAAGCTCCAGCTTGCCCTGGCGCTCGTTCTCGCGGATCAGATGGGTCAGCAGCGTTTCCACGGCACCGCCCTGTACCGCGGGAACCGGAAGATCGGGCGGCGGCACCAGCAGCACACGCGGGCGTTTTTCTTTCTCTCTGTCGGATTTCAGGATCGCCAACGTCGGCTCCTTTTACGTCAAATTTCTTTACTTCTTCAGGGGGCACAGGCTTTCTGCGCTCATCATGGACCACCGTGCCGCCGAAAGCTTTTCGGTCATCTTCATGTGGCGGCAGTTGGGCAGGTAGCTGATCAGCCCCTGCATCAGGAACTGTTCCTTGCTGATGGCTTTGATCAGCTGCGGGGTGGGGTTCTGCCGGACCTTGGCGCAAAGGAACAGATACCGGCGCCAGCAGGCTGCATAGGCGGAATCGATCACCGAACGGTCGGCGTTGTTCTCTACATAGAAGCGGTAGCGGTCCGCAAGGCCATCCACGGCATCAAAGGCTTCCGGCTTGATGGAGGTACGGCAGATGCTGCCGGTACGCAGCCGGTAATGGTACAGAATGGTATCCACGCAAACAACTTTATCACACCGCCAGAACAGCCGGTGTGCCACGAAGTCGTCTTCATGCAGGCGGCCCTCGGGGTAGTGGAGCAGTTTCCAGACCTCGGCACGATAGAGTTTGTTCCACGCTACGGTGTAGACGGTGCCGTTGGGGGTATAGAACTCATTGAGCAGGTCCTTGCCACAGAATACACCCTCCTGTGCGGGATGGGTGGAATGGGGCGGCTCGCAGCTTTGGCCGTTTTCCTGCACGTCCTCTACGGCGCACAGAGCCATGTAGGCATCGTGCTGTTCACAGGCGTCATACAGGGTGCGCAGGTAGGCGGGCAGGACCACGTCGTCAGAGTCTACAAAGGCATAGTACCGTCCGCGGGCTGCATCAATGCCGGTATTGCGCGCTGCCGAGAGTCCCTGGTTTTCCTGGTGAAAGACCCGGATGCGGGTATCCTTGGCAGCGTAGGCATCGCAGATTTCACTGCAGCCGTCGGTGGAACCGTCATCCACCAGCAACACTTCGTAAGGCACCTGAATGTCCTGGGCCAGGATGCTGTCCAGACATTCGGGCAAGAAGGTTTTGGTATTATAAATCGGTACAATCACGCTGATTGCAATGTGTTCCATCAATCAATTCCCCTTCCTCTTTTTTGCGGCCAGGCGTCCCCAGGCAGCGGCTGCGTTGTACAGGGCTGTGGGGTTGGCGCAAAACAGGACGGCACGCAACTTTTCACCGGCGGGCAGCAGCGGGCTGCGCACAAGATCCGGCAGTACGGCGTCCAGATGCTTTTTGTGGGCCATAAATTTGGGTTTCAGCTCCGGGAGGTTCCCGGCGGTGCCGGATTGACACCAGAACTGATAAAACACGCGCCAATACCATACGGTGGCCCATTGGCGATATTCTTCACGCCCCGGGCGGCTGGCAAAATATTGCAGCCAATCCCAGTACATGCGCAGGTCATCCAGCTTGCGGGGCGGAAATGTCGCCGTGCTGGTGATCTGGCCGGCGCGGGTGCGATAGTGGTAGAGAACATCCGGCAGACAGTTGCAGCGCTCTCCCTCAAATATGCGGTGCAGGACACTGGCATCGTCACCGAAGAGCATGGTCTCGTCGTAGTGGACGCCCTTGTCCCGGAACAGCCGGATGTCGAACAGTTTGTTCCAGCTCAGGGGGCCGTAGTAGCTGCCGGTCTGGAACGTTTCCAGCAGCAGTTCTTCCGCGTCCCGTATACCATGGCGGCGGATCGCCACATGGCGCCCTTCAATGCGCTGCCCCTTTTCGTCGATGCAGTCGCCGCTGCAGGCGGCCAGACGGACATCGGGCAGCTGCAAGGCGTCGTACAGGGTCTGATACATGTTCGGCTCGATCACATCGTCGGAATCTACAAAGCCGATCAAAGCGCCGCGGGCGTTGTCCAGACCTTTGTTGCGGGCGCTGGCAGGGCCGCCGTTGGGCTGGTGAAAGACCCGGATGCGGGCATCCTGGGCGGCCAGGCGATCACACAGTGCCCCGGACCCATCGGAACTGCCGTCATCAATAAGCAGCAGTTCAAAGTCTGTGAAAGTCTGTGCCAGAATACTCCGCACAGCAATCTCCAGGTAAGGTCCGGTATTGTATACTGTGGATACAATGCTGATTTTTGGGGGATTGCCCATTACGGTTCTCCTTGTTTACAGAAAACGTTGTTTGGCCAAGGTATAAGCGGCCAGAAAACCCGGCCAGCGGCAGGCCACACCGATCCGGTAAGGGATCGCCAGCAGGCGGTTGGGGTCCCGGTGCAGCCGGTCAGTCAGGGCGGCACGGGCGTCCTCATCGGCCAGAATGCGGGCAAACAGGGCCCGGCGCTGCCCAAAGGGCATGGGACCCCGGCAGCCGGTAAGCAGGCCGTACTGGTTCAGGCAGGCGCGGACCCGGCTGGTTTGCAGGTAGGGAGCAGGGGCCAGCCCGCTGCCGTTCAGCAGTGTTTCCAGGGCCGGGCGGGTGATGGCCTCGGCATCCAGAAGGTCGCCCCGCAGCGAACGGGACAAACTTCCCTCGGCCAGATCGTTTTGCTTATAGTATACACCACGCAGCCAATAAATGGCAGTCGTTTTTTGTAAAAAAAGTATGTTAAACAGGACATCTTCATTGATTTTGAGGGTTTCCTCAAACCGAAGATCCCCGAGGGTGCTGCGCCGGAACAGCTTGGGGTAGGGCGCCGCCAGCAGCCCGGTATCAAACAACAGGGCCGGCAATGCCGGTTCCAAGGCAGCCAGGCCGCGGTAATATCCTTCCGGCAAAGGCGCCAGCACGTCGTTTTGCGGGGCACTGGCCCGGCGCAGACCGAACAGAACCATGTCCTCATCGGTGACAGGCGTTTTGTCAAGGGCATCCCATAACCCGGGCAGCAATTCATCGTCTGCGTCCAGAAAAAGAACCCAGTCCCCGCGGGCGGCATCCAGACCGGTGTTGCGGGCGGCGCCTGCGCCGCCGTTGGGGCGGTGCAGCGCAGTGATGCGGGGGTCACCGGCGGCCAGTTCGTCACACAGGGCGCCCGTTTCATCGGGGCTGCCGTCGTCCACCAGCAGCAGCTGCAGGTCTTCCGGTGCGCCTTCCAGGGCGCTGGCCACAGCCCGGCGTAAGGTGGCAGCCGCCTTGTAACAGGGGATAATGATGCTGGTTTTCCAAGAACTCACACCGTTTCCTCCTGTACAATGGTTTGGTAGATGCCGCACAGGGTGTCGGCGTTGGCGGCGGGGTCATGGGTCTGCCGTGCGCGCAGCCGGGCAGCCTGTCCCAAAGCGGCACCTCCGTCCGGTGCGCAAAGCAGCCGGGTGATGGCGCTGGCCAGTGCGTCGGCATCCAACGGGGCACCATAGAGCAGACCTTCCTGCCCGTCAGTGATCATATCAGGTATGCCGCCCGCACAGCTGGCAATGCAGGGAACACCCAGCAGCATGGCTTCTCCCAGACTGTTGGGACTGTTCTCACTCAGGGAAGGCAATACAAACAAATCAGCATCCAGATAGGCCTGCCGCATGGCTTCGGCGCCCAGCGGACCGGTGTAATGGATGTGATCGGCAACGCCCAGCGATGCCGCCAGGCGGCGGCAGTACCGTTGGTAAGGGAACAGCCGTGCAATCAGCGGCCGCAGCAAGGGACCTTTGTACAGCGGGGGCCAACCGGCAATGCGCAATTGCAGGTCCGGCCAGCGCTCCAGCAGTGCAGGCAGCGCTTTCAGCACGGTGTGCAGGTTTTTCAAGGGATAATTCCCCTGGGAAAGCAGCAGCACCGGTGCCCGGCCAAAGGCGCGTGGTTTCCATTCGGTACCTTGATAAAACAGGGGGCGCAAGGTTTCGTTGCAGGCAAAATACCGTGCCTGCGGGGCCAGTTCGGTTACGGCCCGGCGGTCAAATGAAGTCCGGCCCGTTACATAGCGGGCGTTGCTCAGCAATTCCGCTTCACTGGCGGCGAGGACATCAAAATTGGCCTGCATCTTGTCCAGCAGGGCGCCGGGAATCGCGCGGTCCAGCATCCGGTCCAGGGGTGTGCTGTGCAGATAGGAGGAGGGCACACCGTCACACAGATGGGCGGCACAATCTTTCATCACACCCTGAATCCCCACCAGAACGGGGATGAACAGGGTATCGGCAGTCTGCCGCATGGCGGCGGCTGCGGCGTATTCCGTCCCCCAGATATGGATCAGGTCAGGCTGTACAGTTTGCAGCAAGGCAGGGAAATCCTGGGGACCGGGCAAAATACGGTAGGTCACGCCGTCCAGTGTGCCGCACAGCGCTGTTTTGCGGCGGCCATCCACACAGGCCACCGTAAGCTGCAGGTCCTTGCGGTTTTGCAGGGCACAAAGCTGACCGGTCAGCCAGCCGCCGCTTACGTCGCTGGCCGAATCCAGCCCACAGGCGGCGGCCGCTTGCGGCAAAACCATGCTTACAAGCCAAAAGACATGCATGGGGGCGCTCCTTTCCTGAAGATTTTTATAAGGCGGCCAGAAAATCCTGTGCCACTTGGCCCGGAGTGAACTCCGGGTAAAGGGCGGCTACCTGTTCATAGGGCAGGCGCTGCCCTTTTACATGGGCCAGCCAGCTGCGCAGCCGATCCAGCAATTCCGGGGTCACCCCTTCGGAACGGTGCAAAACCAGCGCCAGAGGATAACGGGCCAGATAGGGCAGGGTGGGGTCGCTTTCGCTCACAGCCAGATGCAGGACCGGTTTTCCGCTGCCAAAATAGACAAACAGTTTGCTGGGCATCTGGTTATCATAGAAATTGCCCAGACTTACCAGAATATCGGCGTTTTTTTCCAATTCGGCGGCACGGCTGGGCGGTACCCGTCCAGGTTGTACAAAACGGTCGCCCAGAACGTTTCGGGCGGTTTGTGCCTGGGAAGCAAACCGCTGCCAGCCGCCGCCCGCCATGGTCAGTGTCAGGTCAGGCTGGTTCAGTCGGGTGAACAAGGTCAGGGCAAAGTCGGGTTCCCGCACCGTGGGGTACAGGCTGCCGCAAAAAACGCAGTGAATACCGTTGTGAACAGCAGGCGCCGGTGTGGGCAGCAGAACGGGAAAACCCAGCACATGCACTTTCCCGCGCCAGGCGGACAAGGGGCCGCCCTCGTAGTCCGGCAGGGCCTGGGGAGTGATGAATGTTCCGTCGATGGCGTCCAGCAATTTCCCTTCCCGGGCAAAACCGCCGGGGGCATTATAATCCCGGTTGCTGGCGTAGGGGTCCAGCTGCCACAACAGCTTTTTACCGCCGATGCGGGCGGTTTCCAGGGCGAAGGCTGTGCGATACGGGGCACAGACCGCGCAGACGGCATCAAAATGATACCGGGCATCCAGCCGTTCGATTTCCCGGCGGCTGTCCACTGTGCGGCGGGGGGCATGCAGCACCAGCTGCCGGAAGGCAGCCGCCACCGCAGAAGGATGGGCAGCCAGCCGCAGCAGGCGCAGCGGCACCGGAGTGCCGCCTTTGGCGCCGTTTTCCAGGGCGGTATTCATCAGCCGTTCATCCGCAAAGGCAAGGGTATGCTGTACCGCACCGTCCGGCGCGGCGGGGGGCGGTGTCTGGCCGTCCCACAATTCCAGCAGATGAACGGCATGACCTTCGGCCATCAGTTCGGCCGCCAGGCGGCAAGCAAGCAGCGCGTTGGCGCTGGCGGGGTTTTCCACCCGGTCAAGTATCCATAAAAAACGCATGGGTTATTGTCTGTCCTTCAAAAATGTACGGCAGATACGCCGCCAGAGTTTGGGCATCCACACGGTGGCCCAGGCGGCGACCCGGATGGAAAACGGCAGCTTGGGGTTCCGGCCCAGTTGGGGGTCCTTCAGTCCCGCCGTAATGCCGATGTTCAACTCGCCCAGATGGACCCGGTAATTGTCGGCATCGGCACGGCGCTGAATCATACTGGCCAGATAGACCAGTTTCTCGTAATAGAACGCATTGGCGGACTGCTGCAGCTCCGGCCATTGAGCCGGTACGCTGCTGCGGATCAGAGCCGCGGCACGGCGCTGGTCGTCAATGCTTTGGGGCGGCAGAGCACGGTGGCTGGCACTGTCTGCATGCTGGCGGTAATGGTACCCGGCAAAATCACAGAAAGCACAGCCCGGTGCCCGCAAAAATGCCTGCCAGTTGGCCAGCAGATCTTCGTTGTAAGCAAGATCATTGTCCAACATAGCCTCGGTCAGCAGACCGGCGGCATACAATTTGTTCCAAAGACCGTAGTCTACGGCGTGGTCGTGAAGCAGCGCCTCCAGATGGGCCGGTTCAGTCAGTACCCGGTAGCCGTCGGGGGCTGCGGTTTCGGCGGGAACGGTATCGGTAAAGGTATCATAGCGGCAGCAGGCCAGGGGCAGGGCGGCGTCCTGGGCGGCAGCATGCAGCGTGCGCAGAAAATCCGGGTGGTACCGGTCATCGGCGTCACAGAAGGCCAGCCAGATAGCACCCTCCGCGCGGGCTTTGCGTACCCCGGCGGTGCGCGCGGCACTGACACCGCTTTGTGGCTGGTGAATCACGAGAAAACGGCGGTCATTTTGGGCGGCCTCGTCGCACAGTTCGGCCGAAGCATCGGTGGAACCGTCATCCACCAGAATGCAGCGGAAATCATCAAACCGCTGGGCGGCCAGTGCGTCCAGACATTCCGGCAGATAGACTGCCGCGTTATGCACCGGTACAATCACCGCGATCTCACAGCGGGGGGCGGTTTCAGGGGTCATGGGGTCACCTCCCCATAACGGCGCAGGTAAAATTCCTGCAGTACACCGGCGCTGGTATGAATGTCATACCCGGCATCCACTGCTTTACGGCGCGCGTCGGGGTCCCGGCGCAGGCTGGCCGCAGCGATGCTGTTGGCCCAGGCTTCGGGATCATTCAGCGGTAAAAATTTTACCCGGTCTGTAAAGGCTGCGCCGCGGTCAATGGTATCGGAAACAAAACAGGGCAACCCGGCGGTCTGGGCTTCCACCAGAACAACGGGCAGGCCTTCAAACAGGCTGGGCAGCAAAAAGGCGTCCATGGCGTCGTAAAAACTTTGAATGTTGCTGCGTACGCCTGCAAAAATCACACTGTCGCCCAGCTGCAATTCCCGGGCCAGTGCCTGCATCTGGTCTATGTAAGGGGCAGGACCGCCGCCCAGCAATACCAGCCGCGCTTTGGGCAACCGGCGGCGCACCGCGGCAAAAATCCGCAAAAGACCTGCATGATTTTTCTGGGCGGAAAAGCGTCCTACATGGCCGAACAGAATCTCATTGTCGGCAACACCCAGGTCACCGCGCAGCAGGGCACGGCGGCGCACATCCCGCGCGGCAAACAGTGCGGTGTCAATGCCGTTGGGGAGCACCGTAAAAGGGGCCTGACCGAACAGCATTTCACCGGCCTGCTGGCTGCAGGCAAACCGGTCGGTAAGACCGGCAGAAAAACGGGTACTCATGGCTCTGTCCAGAAACCCTACCAGATTGCGCTCATAGGCCGTATTATGGCTGTGGCCCACCCGGACCGGAATGCCTGCCCGCCGGGCTACGGGATTGTAAAACATACCAAAGCCGCTGTAATGTCCGTGCAGGATGCGCCATTCGGGGTGTTCGGCAAAAAGTGTGCGCAGTTCCCGCAGGTAGCGGGGCAGGTTATTGTCCTGCCGGACGGTCAGCTTGTAGATGCGCCCGCCCAGCGCGGTGATTTCGTCATCAAAAAAGCAGGCTTTGTCATAATGGTACAAAAAGTCAAACTGCACCTGTTCCCGGTCGATGGTACGGTAAACGTTCATGACAAAGGTTTCCATGCCGCCGGCATCCATGGCGGGCATAACCTGTAATACGCGAATGGGAGCCATTTTTTATTCCTCCGCTTCCAGCCGGGTACGGCAATCCTGCAATTCCGCCCGGGCCTCATCGCGCAGGCGGGGGTATTCGTGGCAGCATTGCCGAAGCGTGTCCACCACGATCTCGCTGACAAGATAGCGTGTGTACCATTTCTGGTCGGCCGGAAGGACGAACCAGGGGCTTTCCTCCGAGGCGGTTTCGTCGATCACCGTCTCAAAAATATCCATATACTCGTCAAAATGAGCACGTTCTTTTACATCACTGAGAGAGAACTTCCAGTTTTTGGCGGGATTGTCGATGCGCGCCAGAAACCGTTTGCGCTGTTCCTCTTTGGATACGTGCAGGAAAATCTTGACCACACGGTATCCGTTGTCATAGAGGTACTCCTCATAATGGCGGATCTGGCGGTAGCGTTTTTTGAAAAATGACTTTTTGCCCTCTTCCAGGGTGCGCGGGGGCATTTTGTAGGTCTTTTGCAGATCATGCACCTGCACGACCAGCACATCTTCATAGTAACTGCGGTTGAAAATGGCAATGGAACCCCGAGGGGGCAGCGCCTTGTGAACGCGCCACAGGTAGTCGTGGCTCAACTCTTCGCTGTTGGGCTGCTTGAAGCTGGTAACCAGCACACCCTGGGGATTCAGGCCGCCCATCACATGCTTGACGGTGCTGTCCTTGCCGGCGGCATCCAGGGCCTGCAGCACAAAAATCAGGCCCTCCCGTCCGTCTGCATACAGGGCATCCTGCAACGAGGCCATCTCCTGCAGGTTCCGGGCGGTTTTGGCCAGAATCTGTTCTTTATCCAGATTATCCTGTTTTCCGTCACAGGGAAGCTCGCGCAGATCACAGCGGCGCGAGCCGTCAAACCGGTATCGATCAGCTTTCATGGCATACCCTCCCACTTTGGAATATACATAAGCATAGTATATCCTTTTTTGGCTTTTTGTGCAACCGGGCAAAAGAAAAAAGCCCTCCCCGCAAAGGGGAGGGACAGGGTTATGATTTGTTCTGATCTTTGGGTTTGGGTGTGGCGCATTTGTTGTGGCAGCTGGCGCAGTTGCCGCCGCAGCCGCCCTGCCAACCACCGTTCTGGCAGATAAACATAATAGCCAGTGCCAGCAGTACAAATACAATGACCAGCACAATAATACTCTGGATTGTCATGGTGTTACCTCCAAGGGGGATGAATGATCCCGTGTGCCCAGTATAGCACAAGGGCGCAAGACTGTGCAAGGCGGCTGTGTATAAATTTACGGTATAAGGGCCATACTACCGGCAAGGAGGTGAGCAAGATGGAAAACACCAACGTTACCTGTGATGTCTGCTCCTGTGCGTACAACCAGAACGGCTGCACCTGCAACCTGGATGCAATCAAGATCACCGAGCATTGCGACGGCTGCAACCAGAATGTGGATAATCCCCATTACTGCCAGAGCTACCGTCAGCGCTAAGCAAGTCTGATACCAGACTGCGCAAACCGGGCGGCAGGGACCATTCCCTGCCGCCCGGTTTGTTGCTGCGGTAAAAATCAGGAACCGAAAAGGGCGCCTACGGAACCCAGAAGGCCGCTGATGGTTTCTACCTGAGATTTCAGCTTGTTCACGTCATCCAGCAAGGTGGGCAGTGCTTCCAGAACCTGGTTCAGAGAATCCACATCCACCTGCTTGAGCTGCTCCGTGATGACCGGCAGATCCTGCATCATGGAATCCAGGGCTTCCGGGTCCACGGAGTCCAGGCTGCCCTGCAATGTCTCGGCCAGACCGTTGACATGCTGTGTGGCTTCCATTACCTCCACATAGGCATTGTGGGAGAAATAGGAGAATACAGCCAGCGAAATCAACAGGATCAGGGTCAGTACCACACTCAGCGTCATGCGCAGTTTCTGGTTGCGCATAATACGGCGGTTTTGCTGGTCCTGCAGTTCCAGCTGCGCTTCAATGCGGTTCAGCTGGGCTTTCAGGTCGGCGGCGTCCAGTTTGCCGTCGCCGGTTTCGTCGTTGTGGGCGGTCAGATCGGCCACCTTTTTTTCCAGTTGTTCATCCATTGCGCGGTTAAGTTTGTCCATGGCGGTTACCTCCAACGTATCAGGGATTCGGTTGGGTACGGGTATCACACATTGTGAACCAGAACGTGGAACCGCGGCCCAGGGCACTGTCCACACCAAAAGCAAATCCATGCTGCTGCAGAATCGCTTTGGTAATGGAGAGCCCCAGTCCGGTACCGGTCTTTCCGGCGTCCTGGCGGGCACGGTAATAACGGTCAAACAGGTAGGGCAAGTCTTCGGGTGCAATACCGGGACCGTGGTCTTCCACCTCTACACGGCAGCCCTTTTCCAGGGGGATCACACGCAGCACCACCGTGCCGTCCTCACCAATATGATGGAAGGCGTTGCTCAGCAGGTTGTGCAGGACCCGTTCCATCATGGCGGGGTCGGCGCTGACGGGGGCGGCCTGGTCGGCTTCCAGACGCAGGGTCCAGTGGTTCTGATCACAAAGGGCGTCGTAACGTCCGGCAACTTCAAAGCACAACTCGCTCATGTCAAAGTCGATGGGGTTGGGCTTTTCGGAACCGTTCTGTACCTTGCTCAGTTCCATAACGCTGTTGACCAGGGCCGACAGGCGGTCGGTTTCGTCTACAATAATGTTGCATTGCTCGGTGCGTTTGGCTTCGTCTGCACCGGTCAGGTCGCGCACCGTTTCGGCATAACCTTTGATCAGGGTCAGCGGGGTGCGCAGGTCATGGCTTACATTGGCCAGAATGTCCTTTTCCAGCTGGGCGCTGCGTTTGACTTCGGAGGCCATGTGGTTGAAATCTTCTGCCAGTTGGCCGATTTCATCCCGATGCACCACCGAGATCTGTACATCGTAGTTGCCGTCCGCGATCTCCTTTGCACCGGCAGAGAGCCGCTCAATCGGCCGGGTGAACCAGCGGCTGAACAGCATGGCGAACAGCAGATCCAGCACCAGCAGGATCAGGGCCAGGGGAATCAGAATAGAGCGAAGCACCTCGGCGGCGGTGGAGATCTGGGCCAGACTGGCAGAAACGATCACGCCGTATTTGCCGTCGGCCGAAAGCTGCCCCACCACCATCTGTTGGCTGGAACTGGCCCGCACGATTTCATACAGTTGGCCATCCTGGAACAGTTTCTGGCGCAGCTGAATGACCACCGAGGTATTGACGTTGTACCCGAAATTGCCGCCGAAGGCAGCGGTGCTTTCATGCAGCAGGCAGGGGTACATGCTCTCGTAGGCTTTCAGGCAGCGCAAGGTGGAGTCACTGAAATCCACGCAGCAGCCGTCCACATTGATGGTCTTGTTGATAAAGGCGTCGCTTACGGTTTCCCAAAAGTCGCTGTTCAGGGTCAGAATGCCGAAATCCCGGCTGGAGATGGGGGTGTCGCTTTGGTCGATCATAGCCACAATGGCGGTGGCTTTGCTTTCCAGTTTGGCACGTATGGTACGGTTGTACTGGGGTACCAGGCCGTAGGTGATCACACTCCAGACCAGTACCAGCGTCAGCAATGTCATACCGACGATAAACAGCATCAGCTGCCCGCGTATGCCAAGTACAAAGCTATGCTTTGCGGCGGAGGGCTTTCGCTTCAAGTTTGCTGCACTCCTTTTTACAGCGTATCGGGATCAAACTTGTAGCCGATTCCCCATACGGTGACAATATAATTGCGGCAGGGTCCCAGATGGCTGCGCAGCATTTTGATGTGGGTGTCCACCGTGCGATCCTCGCCATAGTAGTCATAGTTCCACACTTTTTGCAGGATTTTTTCGCGGCTCAGGGCAATGCCCTTGTTGCTGACCAGGAATACCAGCAGGTCAAATTCCTTGGGGGTCAGCGGTGCTTCCTGCCCGGCGACTTTTACCGTGTGGCTGGCGGTATCAATGTTCAGATCGCCGAACACGTAGCTGCTCTGGTTTTCGTCGGTTTTCGGCATGGTCCGGCCCAGAACCGCCTTCACACGGGCCACCAGTTCCCGCGGGGAGAAGGGCTTGACCACATAATCGTCGGCGCCGCCCTCCAGGCCGGCCAGTTTATCGTATTCCTCACTGCGGGCGGTCAGCATAATGACCGGCGTCATGATCTTGCGGGTACGCATCTCGCGCAGGCAGGTCATGCCGTCCATAAACGGCATCATAATGTCCAGAATCACAAGGTCGATCCCGCCCTGCGTCAGAACGCTCAGGGCGGCGGCGCCGTCACTGGCTTCCTCGCAGGTAAAACCGGCATATTGCAAATGCTCACGGATCAAATCCCGGATCCGAGGTTCGTCGTCCACGACCAAAATTTTTGCCATAAAGTCGGCCTCCCTTTTTCACACTTTCTATTGTATCACAATATCCTTTCGGCGTGGAGAAAATGTGAAAACTTTTGAAAAAAACTATAAAATTTCTTTTTTGCCCAAGCGGTACAATGGTCCAAAGATTGCAATCCGGGCGGCGGTACGATACAATAAATGCAGAGAGGTGAGTGCTATGCTGCTGATTGTATTGCTGCTGTTGCTTGTGCTGCCGCTGCTGCTCGCGGCACTGGTTTTGTTTCTGGTTTGCCCGGGGCTGCCCCGTGCCTCATTGCGCAAGCCTTTTGTGGGGCGCAGTTATGCCCACCGCGGCCTATTCGGGGTCCAGCAGAGTCCGCCCGAAAACAGCCTGCCTGCTTTTGCGGCGGCGGCCCGGAACGGGTACGGCATTGAGCTGGATGTACAATTTACCGAGGACCGGAAACTGGTGGTGTTCCACGATGATACGCTGGATCGGATGACATCGGTGCCGGGCGGCGTGCAGGAGACCCCCTGGCCGGTGGTGTCTGCGCTGCCGCTGGCGGGCAGCGGGGAACACGCGCCGCTGTTTACCGAGGTTTTGCAGACGGTGGCCCGGGCCAACCCGGACACGCCGCTGATTGTGGAGATCAAGAGCCGCTATGAATACCGGGGCCGGTATCTGGTGGAGTTGTGCCGCGCGGTGCTGGCGGCGCTGAAAACCTACCCCGGCCCGTACTGCATTGAAAGTTTTGACCCGCGGGTGGTGCGCCTTATCCGCATCATGGCCCCGGGGGTGGTGCGCGGGCAACTGGTGGACAGCTACCGCAACCACCGCATTTACGGCACCAAAGCGCTGCCGGCATATCTTTTGTCCCACTGCTTTGGCAACCTGCTGGCCAGACCGGATTTTATTGCCTGGTGCCCGGACAAACGGAACTGGGCGGTGCGGCTGTGTGCGGCGCTGGGGGCTATGATGGTCATGTGGACGGCGATGCCCGATCATGACATTGCCCGGCTGGAACGGGACAATGACGCGGTCATTTTTCAATGGTACGAGGCAGAACCCAAATATAAGTAAGCATACAAAGCGCAGCCCGCGCATATCCTTGCATGAAACAAGGAGAAAGGGGCTGCGCTTATGTTTTTGTTCACGGTTACAAAACCCGGGCTGCGGCAGGCGGGGGCGCTCGCCCTGTGCGCGGTATGTCTGTGCGGAACGGTGGTGGCTGCGGTGCATTTTTCCGGGGATGCGGTGACCACCGCCAGTGCCGAGGCTACCCCCGGCATCGAAACCACCCAGGACATCGGCACCTACTTCACCGGGTACGGCTTTGAGACGGATTTGTCCTCGGCGGCGGTGGATAAGGTCAAGATCCCCAAAAAATGGGACGACAGTTTCACGGCCTTCAACCAGGTGGTGCAGGAAAGTGATCTGGACCTTTCGGACTACAAAGGCAAGACGGTGGAAAAATGGACGCTGCTGTGCCCGGCACTGTCTACCGGTGACCAGGACACCTACTGCGTGCTGCTGGTCTACAAGGCAAAGGCCATCGGCGCCTACCTGCTGGAGAAGCCCTCGGGAGAGGTGACGGGGCTGATCACGGCGGCCAAAGCCAGCGCGGAGACCGCGGCCGCCGAACAGGAGGATACCCAGGCGGCTGCAGTGGAAACAGAAATCGAATACCCCACCGAATGAGTTGACCCGGACAGAAAAACACCGGAAAATCCATCAGGATTTTCCGGTGTTTGCTTATTGTTTGCTTCGTTTGAGGGGGATACTGCACACCAGTGCAATACCCAGAGCCAGCGCTACGGCAATTTTCAAGGTTTCCACGCCTTTATTGGCGAACAACGTGCGGTCGTCCCGCAGAAAATAGTAGGCTGTATAATAGATGCCGGCGCCCGGCACCAGCGGGAAAATACCACACAGCAAAAACAGGGTGATGGGCGCTTTGTGGCGGATGGCAAACAGGCGGGCACAGGCGGTCAGCGGCAGGGCGGCAGCCAGCGTAGCCACCGGCGCACTCAGGGAGAGCAGTTCTGCGCAAAGTACATAGACCAGCCAGCCCACCGCACCGGTAATGCCGGAGGCAAGGTAGTGCCGCGGCGAAACACGGAAGGTCACGCCAAAGCTGATGGTGGCAACAATCGCCACCAGAAATTGGGCAAGATAATCGGCCCAGATGGGTATTACCATACGATCGCCCCCAATCCACCGCCAATAAGCCAGGCCAACACCACGCCGCAGGCGATGCTGCCGGCAATCAGCACAGCATCCAGCAGCCGGATGGCGCCGGAAAGATAGTCGGCATTGATAATATCCCGGATACCCATGGTCAGGGCAACACCGGGGGTCAGCACCATCAAAGCACCGATGGTAGCGGTGTTTACATCCAAGGTGGGCACAAAAAAGCGTACGCCCAGCGTCCACAGGGTACACAGACCGGCGGCAATGATGTCGGTGAAAATGCGGTTGATGTGCCGCTTGCCGAATTGCTGGCAGATAATGGATTCCAACAGTCCGGCCACAGCGGCTACCGCCATTTCAATCAGCCAGCCCCCGAACAGAAAAGCGAAACAGCCGCTGCCCACAATGCAGGCCAGCCGTTCCACACGGGGCGAGGCGTCGCCGATGGCCCGGGCGTCCTTCAGTTTTTGCTGCGCCTGGGCCAGGTCCAATTTTCCTGCGGCCAACTCCCGGGAAAGCTCGTTGACGGCCTCCACGCGGCCCAGATGGATGGATACCAGCGGTACATGGCGGACCATGCTGACGCTTTCGCCGCTTTCTGGCAGGGCGGAGGCAAAGATGCCGTTGGTGAGTACATAGACATGAAATTTTTCCACATGCAGGCTGCGGGCCATAATCTCCATGGTCTGTTGGGCGCGGAATACTTCGCCGCCGTTTTCCAGCATGGTTTGTCCCGCACCCACAATCAGGTCCAGGGCCTGCTCAAATGTATCATTCGCCACGGATGTTCTCCCGCACAGCGTTGAATTCGGGGTAATGGGCATACAGGTGCTGGGCGATGGCTTCCATCAGCAGGTAGTCGTGTTCCGAATCAATGTCGATGATGCCGGTATCCATCATGACGCTGACGCCGATTTTGCCGCGCCACAGCATGCCGTCGGTGTTTTCGGCCAGAAAATCCCGGCGGAAAACATAGATGGACGCGTTGACATCGTATACATCGGGGGCCTGCTGACGGCCGGTAAATTCGCTGTGGATCACCTGCTCCACATGGTCGTCCACCGTTTTGACCATGTTGAACCAGGGGTTGCGGCGCGCTTCACAGACGCTGAACACAAGGTCCAGATCTTCACGGGACTGTTTCAGGGCAAAGGCGTTTTCAATGTCGGCGGCGGTACGCAGCGGGCTGGTAATGTCCAGGTCCATGTGCCAGTCGTAGGGGGCACCGGTGCGCTCTTCCATGCGGCGCAGGCTGTCCTGGTAGACGGCCATTTTGGGGACTTTGTCGCCGCCCAGTTCGGCGCCGCGGGGCAGGTAGACCACTTCCGGGTACTGCGCGGCCACCAGGTCGGCCAGTTCCTGGCTGTCGGTGTTCAGGGCCAGGTCCACCTGCAACTCGGGATGGTTGCGGCAGAACAGTTCTGCCGCACTCAGGGAATAATAGACCAGCGGTTTGCCGCAGAATACCTTCAGATTTTTGTTTTTGAATCCTTTGCTGCCGGCGCGGCCGCAAATGGTGATGAGCAGACGATTCATCTTATTTCTCTCCCAACGTCAGTTGTAATACCTGCAATGCCAGTTCGGGCGGATTGCAGCTGGCCGGGGCATCCCCCAGCGCGTAGTCCACAAAATATTCCATCTCCCGCTCATAACGGCGGTTCACATCTTCCTCATAGTGCTGCACCGTACCGTCGGGCAAGGTCAGGGTGCCGGTGCCAAAGTCTGCCACCACACTGCCGTCGCGGCAGAACAGTTCGATGGAACGGCGGTAACCGCGGCCGAAATAGTCCAGATGCACTTCGGCCAGCAGGGAAGGATACCGGGCAATATAGACCGACAGATCATCCGAATCGATCTCCAGGTCGGAGTAGGTGCCCTTGAAGTTGCACAGTGCTTCCGGTACGCCGAACAGATCCACCAGGTAATCCCACTCATGGATCAGGTCAATGGTCACGCCGCCGCCCAGGGCCTTGTGGGCGCTGTACACCGTGCGGTAGTCCACGCCGGGGCGCCAGTCGGGCAGGTAGCTGGAACAGATGACCCGGGCGCAGTAGGGGTGCAGTGTGGGCAGCAGATCTTTCAGGGCCAGCATAACACCGCACCAGCGCATGGGAGCCGCCACGTAAGCTTTCTGCCCGGCAGGCAGATAGTCGGCCAGATTCAGCCCGGTCTGTTCGGCAGAAAAAATCGGCTTTTCAATGAACAGGGCGCCGCCCCGGCCGTACACGGCGCGCAGGGCATCCGCGTGCAGGCTGGTGGGGTTGGTAATAAAAATCAGGTCGTAGTGGGCGGGCAGCTGGGCGGCTTCGGTGTATTGGGCATGGAGCTTTTCCGCTACACCGGGGCGCAGCGGCCGGGTCAGATCGCTGCGCAGGGCGTCGGCCTGCAGTCTCCAGCCCCGGTCGGCGCACAGCGTGGAAAGATTGTTCAAATGGCGAGTTCCGATGGAGCCGAGCCCCACGAACAGCGCGGTCAAAGTCTGCATGGGAAATCCTCCCTGTCAGGTAGTTTGGTCACGGTCAAAACCCAGGTACCGGGTCCCCTGGAAATGCAGGGTGCCGCGATCCCCTTCGGCGATCATCCCGGCGTCCCGCCAGGGCAGGCGCAGTTCCAGCCGGTCGCCGCTTTCAAACTGGAATGTGGCATAGTAGGTGGTGCTGCTGGTGTGGGTGCCGGCGTTGTGATGATGGGCACGACGCTTGGTCACAACGGTGGCGGGCACGCTCAGCCGGGGGGCAGCGTTGTTGCGGGACCACTCCCGCAGCCCGCGCACCAGAATGACCACAAACAGTACCATGACGATCAGCGGAAAGATAGAAAACATAAGGGAAAACGGGTCAAAAAACATGGACGGGTCCTCCTTTTGTACAGGCTCAGGCCTGCTCCACGGCATCCATCAGGTCAATGGCCGTCAGGTCTTTTTCAAAGCTCCAGCGGGGTGTTTCAGTGCCTTTCAGAACGCCGAAGAAATTGGCCAGTTCATCTACATAAGCGTTTTCTACAATGTTGTCGCTGTAACGGCTGTCGTGTTCAAAGCTGGCGTAGGTGTCCACAAACTGCTTGTCGCCGTCCCGGAACTCATACAGCGCTTTGGGGTTGCCCTCCCAGAACAGGTGCAACCCGTCGCCGAAGCATTCAAAGTTGCGCACGGCCTTGCGGGAAACCACATCCGCCGCCAGCACGCCCTGGGCACCGCTCTTGTGACGCAGCAGCAAGGTGGCGCAGTCAGGGTAAGGCAGGCCCAGGTCGCTGATGGAATCGGTCTGTACCGTCATTTTTTCCACATCGCCGAAGGCGTCCAGCAGCCAGGGCAGATCGATACCGAAAATCTCCCGTACACCGCCGGTGCGGGCGTTGCCCACGAAAAAATTCTTGTAGTTTTCCCAGGGGTGCCAGTCAGGCAGATACTGCCCGATATGATAGATGTAATGGACCGGTTTGCCAAAGTTCTGCACCGCCTGCTTGATGTACTGGGTCTCCCGGCGGTACAGCATGGTGGAAGAAAGGAACAGCGGCAGGTTCTTGGCCTGCGCCTTGGCCATGTTTTCGGCATAGCCGTCCCGTACCAGATTCAGTTCGGTAAAAACCGGCAGGTCATGGTCCAGCAGGTCGCTGATGATGGCAGCGTGGGACAGCGGTGCGGTGCAGACCAGTGCGGCATCGGGATGCGCGGCGGCCACAGCTTCGTCAATGGATGCCCAGGCGTCCTGTACCAGCCCCAGTTCTTTGGCTTCGGCACGGCGGGCTTCGGCGCTGTCTACGCCTACAATTTCCACCGATGCATCCATGCCTTTGGCCAGCCGGGCACGGCGTTTGCCCATGCTGCCCAGACCTACAATGAGAAGTTTCATCATAAACACTCCTTTTGGGGATCAAATTCCGGCACGGGGCCGTCGTAAAAGGTTTTGACGGGGGCAAAATCGAAACGGCGCAGCACCCGGCAGATTTTGCCGCTGGTATCGCCGCCGTTGTAGGGGCTGCGGGCTGTGCGGGCGACCGCGGTAAAAGCAGGGGAGAGTGCCTTGCGCAGCGTCTGCTCAATGGCGGAAGATTCGGCCGTACAGCACAGAACGTTGTCGCACAGCAGGCGCCCTGCCTGCCGCTGGCCGATGTTTACGGTGGGCACGCCAAAGGTGGGCGTTTCCACCACACCGGAGGAAGAGTTGCCCGCCACAAGGGAGGCACACTCCATCGCCGAAAGATACCGCCGCAGCCCCAGGCTTTGGATGAACCCGGCGCGGTCGGGGTGGGCGGCGGCAAAAGCCTGCATGGCCCGGGTGCAGATCTGCCCGCCCTCGTCGGCATTGGAACCGGTGATCAGCCAGAACACCCCGGGCACAGCGGCCATGGCCTTGCACAGGGCGTCCACTTGAAGGGCCGGGGAGGGGGCACCGGCGCTGGTCTCGGGATGGTAGGTCACCAGCGCAAAAGGCTGCATCAGCGGGAAACCGGTGGATTCGCACAGCTCCTCCCGGGTCATTTTGGGCAGGGTGCGGATGTTTTCATCGCCCAGGCCGCCCACACAGAATACCCGGCGGGGGTCTTCGCCCATCCGGACCAGCCGCGCGGCACTGTCCGCACAGGAGGGAAAATGCAGCGCAGCCATTTTGGTGATGCAGTGGCGGTAGTATTCATCGGCAGCGCCCAGGGTCACGTCCCCGCCGGAAATGTGAGCGATGGGGATGTGACGGGCGGAAGCTGCGGCGGCTACCGCAAAAATCTCGAACCGGTCCCCCAACAGCAGTACGGCGTCCGGGCGGTGGTCGGCAAAGTGTTGGTCAAATACCGTCAGCGTCCGGGCGATGGTCTGTGCCACCGGTTCTTCTTCCTGGCGGAAGATAGGCAGCCGTGCCGCAATGGGCAGGCCGTCCGCCTCGATCTCCCGCACGGTCTCACCCAGCCAGGTGCAAAGGTGGGCGCCGGTCACTACAAGCTGCAGCTGCAATTCATTGTCCACAGCCAGTTTCTGCAAAACGGGCCGCAGCAGGCCGTATTCCGCCCGGGTGGCGGTCACGACACAGATCGTACGCATACAGGGTCCTTTCTGCACAGCGCGGCGGCAAAGTTTGCCGCCGCGACTGCGTTACCATTCGATTTTTTCGTCCTCTTCAAAATCCCGCGTAGCGGTTTTGCCCAGCACATCATACCAGCGCATGGGGCTGATGCCGTCGCCGGGGCGTTTGGTGGTCAGATTTTCGGCGGTAAAGGTCTCGCCGGCTTTGATGGGCCGTGCCGCCACGATGCTCTTGCGGGCAACGTTCTTGTTGGGGGCTTCGCTGGCGGTCAGGTGCTTGTGGCCGTCGCCCAGGGCGGCCTCGATGTTGCGCACTGCCTGTACCATCGCCTTGAACTCGGCAGGGTCCAGGCTGGCCTGCTGGTCGGGACCGGGCAGGTTCTTGTCCAGCGTAAAGTGCTTTTCAATGACCGATGCGCCCAGCACGGCAGCAGCTACATCGCATTCCCAACCGGGGGTGTGGTCCGAAAGCCCCACCGGCAGGCCGAACTGGTCAAACAGTTCCAGCATGGCGGTCAGGTTGGCATCGCTGTAGGGGGTGGGGTACTGGGTGTTGCAGTGGAGCACCGTGGCTTCGGGGCAGCCGCCGTCATCCAGAACGGCCAGCGCATCGGTAATCTCGTTGAGATTGCTCATACCGGTGGAAAGCAGTACCGGCGTGTGCAGTTTGGCTACTTCCTCCAGATACGGCAGATTGGTGATCTCGCCGGAAGGAATTTTGATCAGGGGCAGGTCCAGTGTGCCCAGAAACTGTACGCTGGGAATGTCAAAGGGGGCCGAAAGATACTGGATGCCGATGGAATCGCAATACTCTTTCAGTTCCCGATGCCCTTCAAAGGAAAAATGCAGCTTGCGGATCATCTCCAGCTGGCTTTCGGTGGCATCGGTGGTTTCTTTCTGGTAGGCTGCCTTTTCGGCAAACTTGCTCACCACAAGCTCGGGCACGGCGGTCTGGTACTTGACCACGTCGGCGCCGCACTCTTTGGCTACCAGTGCCATGCGCTTGGCCATTTCCAGGTCGCCGTTGTGGTTGACTCCGGCTTCGGCAATAATCAAAACGGGCATGCTATTCTCCTTTCGGCAGATCAGGACTGGTTTTCCAGTTTCCGCCGCATCTTTTCCAGTTCTTCCATCTGTCCCATATCCATCCAGCTGCTTTCGCCGATGGGGTACACGCCGACTTTCTCTCCGGCAGCGCGGTAACGTTCAATGACATCGGGGAAGCCGATCACTTCGCCGTTCTTCATTTCCTCTACCACACGGGGTTCCACCACGTAAACGCCGGTGTTGGTCAAAAAGTCCAGTTCCGGTTTTTCCCGCATGGCGGCAATGCCGCCGTCGGGGCCCAGTTCCACCACACCGTAGGGAACGGTGTAATGCTTGAAGGCGCATACCATGGTCACCAGATTGCCGTTTTTCTTGTGGTACTCGTAAATGTCACCGAAATCCACGTCCAGCAGCGTATCGCAGTTGGTGAAGAAAAACGGGGAATGAATCTTGTCTTTCAGCAGGCACAGCCCGCCGCCAGTCCCCATGAATACATCTTCATCGGCAAAGTCTACGGTGTAATCCTTTTCCAGTTCATTAAAATAGGATTTGATCATCCCGCGTTTATAGTTCACGATCATGGTGAACTGGCGGCACCCGAAATCCCGGAACCGGTCCATGATCAGTTCGGCAATGGGCTGTTCTCCCACGGGGATCAACGGTTTGGGCAGGATTTTGGTGTAAGGGTACAGCCGGGTTCCCAGCCCGCCCGCCATCATGACGACGGGGATATCGGTGTGTTTGCGGTTGTCCACATCCAGCCCGTGGGCAAAGACGATATCGGTGATCACACCGCGCTTGTCCAGAATGGGCAGTGCGTCGATGCGGTTCTTCTGCAGAACTTCCCGGGCACGGCCCCGTTCGGAAATGGGAAGGCTCAGCGGGTGAAAATTGGCGGCCAGACTGGCAGCCTGATCCGGCGTGCCGCCCCGCAGGAAAAACTTGCGGATGTCGCCGTCGGTCAGGGCGGCTTCCAGCTTGCCCTGGGGGGCAATGAACAGGATGCGCTGCCCGGTTTCGTCCAGCTTGCGCAGAGCTTCCAGCACAGAAGCATCCGGTGCCAGGAACAATTCTTCTACTTGGATCAAAGGGTGATCCCCCTCTCGGTCGGTAATGGGTTACAGGCTCAGCACCGCCTGGCAGACACGCTCGCAGTCCTCCAGGGACAGGTTGGTGGAGCAGGGCAGGTTGACGATATACCGGCGGTAATCCAGGGCTTTTTCCAGGCCGTAGGCTTCGTTGCGCGGGTAGTCTGCCTGCTCGTGGATGAGGGCCCAGACCGGGCGGGTCTGGATGCTCTGGGCCTGCAGTTTTTCAATGACGGTATCCCGGTCCAGGCCGGAATCTTTCAGGTACAGGCTGAAGAACCAGCGGTTGGAACGTACATCCTGAGTACGGAAAGGCAGAATGTGCAGCCCTTTTACGCCATCCAGTTTTTCCACATAGTGGTCGTACAGTTCCTTTTTGTGGGCAATGAACCCTTCCAGCCGTTCCAGCTGGGCCAGGCCCAGGCAGGCCTGTACGTTGGTCATACGGTAGTTGTAGCCCACTTCATCATGCTTGAACTGGAGCATATCGGCCTTGGCCTGGGTGGAAAGATGCTTGGCGTGTTCCAGCCAGTCGGGATGGTTGGAAACCACCGCACCGCCGGCACCGGTGGTGATGATCTTGTTGCCGTTGAAGCTGTAACAGCCGATGTCGCCTATGGTGCCCGCAAACTTGCCTGCGAAGGGACCTTCGGTATACCGGGTGCCCAGGGCTTCGGTAGCGTCCTCAATCAGAATCAGGCCGTACCGTTTGGCAATATCGGTCAGGCGGACCATATCGGCCATGTTGCCGAATACATGAACCACGCCCAGTGCCTTTACGTGGGCGCCGGTAGCTTTGTTGTACAGTTTGCCGTCCCGCAGTTCACAGCGGGTGCGGCAGAACTTCTCCACGGCATCCGGGTCGATGCACAGCGAATCATCACAGCCGATGAAGATGGGCTCGGCACCCACATAACGGGTCAGCGGATTGACGGCGGCAATGAAGGTCAGCGTGGGGACAATGACCTCATCCCCGCGGGTGATCCCGGCGGCCATGGCGGCCAGGTGCAGGGCGCTGGAACCGGCGTTGCAGGCTACGGCGCGCCCGGTGCCCAGGTAGCGGGCCAGCGCTTCTTCAAATTCCGTGACCTTGCCGCCGCTGGTGGACACCCACCCCGAGGTGATGGCTTCCCCGGCCAGTTCAGCTTCACGGGGACCAAAATTCGGGACCGAAAGCGGGATAAACTCAGACATAATGACTGCCTCCATGTATCGTTACCGCTTGTATGCGGCATATACTTACAAATATACATTGTCATTATACAGCGTTTGCCCTGCTACGGCAAGAGAAAACTGGATTTTGCGCCCCAAAAGCAAAAAGAGACACAAGCCGGTCAGGCTGTGTCTCTTAATTATGGTAGGCGGATTACAGATAGCTCAGTTCTTCCTTGCGTTTGCCGGCCAGGTCCGGGTTATCCAGCACCGCACCGGCACCCAGCGCCACGCAGTCCAGGGGACTTTCGGCCACATGGACCGTAATGCCGGTCTCATTCTGGATCAGGGTATCCAGTCCCCGCAGCAGGGCGCCGCCGCCCGAAAGCATGATGCCCCGGTCGATGATATCGCTGGACAGTTCCGGCGGCGTGCGTTCCAGGGTGTCCTTGATGGCGTCCACAATGCGCAGCAGGCTCTCGCTCATGGCCTCCCGCACTTCCTCGGAGCGGATCAGGATATCCTTGGGCAGGCCGTCCACCAGGTTGCGGCCCTTGATCTCCATGCTGGTTTCCGGGTCCTGGGGACAGGCGGAACCGATCTCAATTTTGATCTGCTCGGCGGTACGTTCGCCCACCAGCAGGTTGTATTTGCGCTTGATAAAGGCGATAATGCTCTGGTCCAGGGTGTCGCCGGCGCAGCGCACGCTGTGGCTGGCCACAATGCCCGACAGGCTGATGACGGCAACCTCTGCGGTGCCGCCGCCGATATCCACAATCATGCTGCCCACGGCATCGGTGGTGGGCAGGCCCGCGCCAATGGCGGCGGCCATGGGCTCTTCAATTACGGTGACCTGGCGGGCACCGGCCTTGGCGGCTGCCTGGCGTACCGCGCGGCGTTCCACTTCGGTAACGCCGGAAGGTACGCAGATCACCACGCGGGGCCGGGCAAGAATACTGCGGCCGCATGCCTGGCGGATAAAACTCTGCAGCATGGCGGCGGTGATGTCAAAATCTGCGATGACGCCGTCTTTCAGCGGGCGTACCGCCACAATGGACCCCGGCGCCCGGCCGATGACGGCCTTGGCCTCATGGCCCACGCTGCGCACCCGCAGTTCATCGCTGCGCGGGTCTACGGCCACCACGCTGGGTTCCCGCATGATGATGCCGCGGCCTTTCATGTACACCAGCGTGTTTGCGGTGCCTAAATCAATGCCAATGTCTTTGGTAAACATAGCGCGTATTCTCCCGAAAAAACGTTTGAAAAAATCTCCGATCCTGCTCATGCACAGCTCCCTCACTTGGGGGCTGCGCACAGGGGGCACACTTCAGCGAAATTCGCGCAGCAGCTGCGCCGCCCGGTGTACCGGCAGCCCCATGATGTTATAGTAGCATCCCGCAATGCCCGCGCACCAAAGTGCGGCGTGCCCCTGGATGGCGTAGGCTCCGGCTTTGTCATATGGCTCCGGCGTGTGCACGTAGGCAAGAAGGTCCTCTTCCTCGATGGGCGAAAACTGTACCAGGGTGGTTTCCACCGTCGCGGCGGCGCGTTCCCCCCGGCAGATGCAGACGCCGGTATGTACCTTGTGGGTGCAGCCCGAAAGAGCGCGCAGCATCCGCAGGGCATCGGCTTCATCGCGGGGTTTGCCGAATACCTCCCCATTGCACTCCACCACGGTATCAAATCCGCAGACGGTATCGTCGGGGTGTTGGGCAGCCACGGCACGGGCTTTGGCGGTGGCCAGGGCCTGTGCCAGGTGGGCAGGGGTATCGGCGGCAATTTTGCTTTCGTCCACGTCACTGGTAATGACGGTGTAGTCCGGGGTGATAAGGGCCATCAGTTCGCGCCGGCGCGGACTGCCGGAGGCCAAGATCAAAGCCATAGCGGAATCCTTTCGCGTTCGATTATAGTAGCACCGCTGCGTCGAAACCTGCCGCAGCGGCACGAGACTGGAAAATTTTGGAAATTGCTTGTCCTTATACCGTTCCGGTGGAGCCGAATCCGCCCGCACCGCGGTCGGTATCGCTCAGGGTTTCCGCCTGTACAAAGGCGGCCTGCCACACCGGGGCGATGCACAGCTGGGCCACCCGTTCACCGGGCTGGATGGTGTAGGCTTCCTGGGACAGGTTGACCATGGGAACGCGGAGTTCGCCGCGGTAATCGCTGTCGATAACGCCCACGCCGTTGGCCATGCAAAGCCCGTGCTTGATGGAAAGGCCGCTGCGGGCGTAGACCAAGGCCACGCATTCCGCATTGGGCAGTTCAATGGCCAGGCCGGTGGGGACCAGTACCCGCTGCATGGGGGCAACGGTCATAGGCCCGTCCAGCAGGGCACACAGGTCGGCAGCGGCGGCGCCGGGGGTGGCATACACGGGCAGTTTGGCGCGGGGGTCCAGTTTTTTGCAGGAAACGGTCATTTGCATACAAAACCTCTCAGTTGTTGGTATAGTATAGCCCACGGGTGAACTCACTGTCAAACGATTGCCCCGCCGCCAGCGCTGCCAAAATCTGGGCTGCACGGGCAGGGGATTCCGTGGTAAAAGCCGCGACCGCCACATCAACAGGCAGTTCGGCCAGCCGGTCGCCCATGTACAGGGGTACCGGATTGAACACCGTACGAATGCCCGCACCGCCGGGGGCCGAGCAGGTCACGGTGAAATCCCGGCCTTTGCGGTCCCGTAAGGTACCGCCGCCGGAACATTGCACGCAGCTGTGCACGTTGCGCAGCGGGCAGGCACGGGTCAGCATCAGGGGAATATGCCCGTAGCAGAGGGCTGCGGTGGGCAGGGGCTTGCCGTCCCGCATGGGGGCCACTGCCTGCATGGCGTTGACGGCGGTTTCTGGGTGGAGCAGCATGCCCTCCAGGCCCAGTTCGGCGTAGCGGGCCGCAGACATCGGGTTGGTGATGTTCAGGCCCAGGCCGCCGTACAGCGGCCAGTCTTTGGCAAGCAGCAGATGGGCGGCGTTGTTGGCAACGGCGCCGGCAAAACCACCATTCCGCAAAGCGTTCAGCCGTTCGGCGGTTTGGGCCTCCAGTTTGCCGAACATGACCCGCGGCAGTTCCAGCAGCGTTTTTTCGCGCCAGTCGGCGGAAATTTTTTCGGCCTCGGCAATGGGAAAGACCAGCCACTGCAGCTTTTCCGCAAAGGCGGCCGGGCATTGTTCCACGGTGGAAAAACGCGCGGCCAATGCGGGCACGGTCCCCACACTGTGGGCGGCAAAACGCGGCGGCAGATAGGGCTGTACGGCATGGGGTGTTACAGAAGAACGCTTTTCCAGCAGCGTTTCCAACGCTTCCCGGCGCAGCTCGTTCCATACGCTGCCCGGCAGGAATCCGGGCGTACCGGAAAGCTCGACTTTTTCACAAAGGAAGGGGGTGCCGCCGGTCTTACCCAGGGCCCGCTCAATGGCCGGTTTCTGGTCCTTCTGGGCGGGCTGGGGGATTTCCTCACTGTATACCACGGCTTTGTGGCCTTCGTGGTCGGTCACGGCCAGTTTGACACCTTCCTCTTCGCAGGTGACGGCAAACTGTACGGGGATGCGCTGCAGTTCCCGGCGGAAGAGTTCCCGTGCCTTGGGGGTGGCAGCCCGGGTGGCGGCGGCGTCCGCCTCGGTGCGCACACCGAACATAGAACCGTCGTTGCGCCCGGTCAGATACCCGTCGGTGAAGCCGGAACGGGAGAATATATCCCGCACCAGTGCTTCGTCATAGGGGCGGCCTTCCCGCACGGCGCGGCAGGCGGCCACACTGGCGGCGGCGTATTCCGGGGTGCGCAGGCGGCCTTCGATCTTTACGCTGGCCACACCGGCCTCCATCAGTTCCCGCAGATGGGGGATGTGATCCATGTCTTTCAGACTCAAATGGCAGGCCTGGCCGGGTTTGCCGGGCGCCAGCCCGGCAGAAGCGTCGAAAGGCAGGCGGCAAGGTCCCGCGCAGGCGCCGCGATTGCCGCTGCGTCCGCCCAGGAAAGCACTCATCATGCACTGACCGCTGACACTCATGCACAAGGCCCCGTGTACGAACACTTCGCACTCAATGGGGCTTTCGGCGCATACGGCCCGGATTTCTTCCAGGGAGAGTTCCCGGGCCAAAATCACCCGGTCGTAGCCCAGGGCCGCCAGCTCTTTGGCACCGGCGGCGGTGTGTACACTCATCTGGGTGGAACCGTGCAGGTGCAGCGTGGGGGCAATCTGCTTGACCAGCTGCGCCGTGGCCAGGTCGTCCGCAATGACAGCGTCGGCGCCCGCCTGGGCTACGGCGCGTACGGCGTCGGCCAGCCCGTCCAACTCCCGGGCATAGACCAGTGTGTTCAGTGTAACATGCACCCGTACCCCACGGGCATGGCAGAAGGCCACAGCCTCCTGCAGTTCTTCGGGGGTGAAATTGCCCGCGGTGCGCCGGGCATTGAATCCGGTAAGCCCCAGATAAACAGCATCAGCGCCGCTGAACACAGCGGCGCCAAGCATTTCGCGGTTGCCCGCGGGGGCCAGAATCTCCAGCGGGCGGCTCACGGCATCTCCTGACTGTTCTGGGAGCGGCGCAGGCGGCGCTCCAACTCATCGATGCGGCGCTTCAGGGCCGCGTTTTCCCGGCGTACTTCCTCGGCGGCCATCTTGGCACTGGCGGCGTCCTCCAGATAATCCTTGATCTGGCGGCGCATATTATCGGCACTGCCGCTGGCTTTTTCCAGCTCGTCGCGGTAGTTCAGGGCGGTCATTACGGCTGCGGTGGTGATGGAAACAGAGTTGGAGGAAGCCATCAGCTCATTCATGTCCAAATTCAGCCGGTCGGCCAGGTTCTGCATATAGTCTTCACTTTCGCTGGTGTTGACCACATAGCTGGACCCGCAGATGTTCAGACGCACTTTTGAGGTAGCCATTCCCATAAAAAATTGTGCTCCTTCCTGCTTTATGTTCGAATTTAACCCCGCACGGCAGGGCAGGGGAGAAAAATCTTACCAATATTATAATACAAAACAAAGGTGAGCAAAAGACCTTTTTGTGGAAAAGTGTAAAAAACCTGTCAAACAGGCAAAATTCCCTTGCGCAATCCCTCAAATTTGGCTATAATCAATAATATGGCAATTTTAGGTGCCGTTAAACTTTATAAAAAATCAGTAATCCCAAAACAGTAAGGAGAGAACGATTTTGAAATACACCAAGCGTGAGTTTGAGAAGATGCTCAAAGATACTCTGATGAGCGAATGCAATGTCACTCTGGACACTGCTTCCGCCGATCAGATCTACCGCTGCCTGGCTTCCATCACCCGCCAGATCATGTCCGACCGTCAGAAGCGCTTCCAGTCCAAAGTGCTGGGCGAGGGCAAGAAGCAGGTGTATTACCTCTGCATGGAATTCCTGATGGGCCGCAGCCTGCGCACCAGCCTGTTCAACCTGGGCCTGAACGAAGTCGCCGAGAGCGTGCTGGCCGATGCTGACATCAAGATCGATACCATTTACGACCGGGAGCCCGACGCAGGTCTGGGCAACGGCGGTCTGGGCCGTCTGGCAGCCTGCTACCTGGACGGTATGGCCACCGACTGCATCCCCGGCACCGGTTACTCCATCCTGTATGAGTACGGCATCTTCAAGCAGAAGATCGTGGACGGCTGGCAGCAGGAAACTGCCGACAACTGGCTGCCCGGAGGTCAGGTATGGATCAAGTCCCACCCCGACCAGGCGCAGGAAATCCGCTTTGACGGCCAGGCCATCGAGACCTGGGAGGGCGGCTTCCATCACGTCAAGTACGAGAACTACAACTCCGTCATCGCCGTGCCCAACGATATGTACGTGGCCGGTTACGGCAGCCAGGGCGTTTCCAAGCTGCGCCTGTGGCAGGCCAAGGCGCCCAGCTTCGATATGAGCAGCTTCAACGCCGGCAACTACAACACCGCCATCAGCCAGTCTGCTTCTGCCGAGCTGATCTCCAAGATCCTCTACCCCAACGATAACCATACCGAGGGCAAGATCCTGCGTCTGCGTCAGCAGTACTTCTTCTCGGCCGCTTCCATTGCCGACATCCTGCAGAACCACCTGAACCAGTACGGCACCCTGGATAACCTGCCCGACAAGGTGGCCATCCAGCTGAACGATACCCATCCCACCGTGGCCATCCCCGAAATGATGCGCATCCTGCTGGATGAGTGCAGCTACGAATGGGATGCCGCTTTCGACATCTGCCGCAGAGTCTTTGCGTACACCAACCACACCGTCATGAGCGAAGCTCTGGAAAAGTGGAACGCCGATATCTTCCGCAGCACGCTGCCCCGTATCTGGCAGATCGTCTGCGAGATGGACCGCCGCTGCCGCATTGAACTGGAGAAGGCCTTCCCCGGTGACTACGGCAAGATCAATTATATGGCCATCCTGGGCGATAACCAGGTCCGCACCGCCAACATCTGTGCCTATGTCTGCCATGCCATCAACGGCGTGTCCAAGCTGCACAGCGAGATCATCAAGGACAGCGTCTTCCACGACTACTATCTGTTCAAGCCCAAGGCGTTCAAGAACGTCACCAACGGCATTGCTTACCGCCGCTGGCTGCTGGCGTCCAATCCGGGCCTGACCAACCTGCTGGAAGAAACCATCGGCGACGGTTTCAAGACCGATGCCTCCGAGCTGAAAAAGTTGGAGAAATTCGCCAATGATTCTGCTGTGCTGGAGAAGCTGGGCAAGGTCAAGCACGAGAATAAGATCCTCTTTGCCAACTACCTGCAGAAGTCCACGGGCCAGGTCATCGATCCCAACTCCATCTTTGACTGCCAGGTCAAGCGCATGCATGAGTACAAGCGTCAGCACCTGAACGCCCTGAACATTGCGGCAGAGTACCTCTATCTGAAGAACAACCCCAACGCCGAGTTCACGCCCAAGACCTACATCTTCGGCGCCAAGGCAGCTCCTGGCTACTATATGGCCAAGCAGATGATCCGCATGATCTGCAAGCTGGGCAAGATGATCGACGAAGATCCTGCGGTTCGCGGCAAGCTGCGCATCGTCTACCTGGAGGATTACTGCGTCACCTTGTCTGAACGTCTGATGCCCGCTTCCGAAGTGTCCGAGCAGATCTCTCTGGCCGGCACCGAGGCTTCCGGCACCGGCAACATGAAGTTCATGCTCAACGGCGCCATCACCCTGGGCACCCTGGACGGCGCCAACGTAGAGATCGCCGATGCGGCCGGTCATGACAACGAGATCATCTTCGGTATGCTCACGCCCGAAGTCAACGCGCTCAAGGGTATGGGTTACCATCCGTCCGCCTTTATTTCCGGCGACAACACCGCTATGGCGGTTCTGGATATGCTGGAGAAGGGCTGGAATGGCGAGAACTTCAGCGAAGTGACCAACAACCTGCGCAACTCTGACCCGTATATGGTCATGGCGGACTTCAAGGATTATCGCCGTGCCCAGCAGACTGTCCAGCAGCTGTACCAGGACAAGAAGAAGTGGAACCAGATGAGCCTGATGAACATTGCCAATGCAGGCATCTTCAGCGCCGACCGTTCCATCATGGACTACGCGCGCGACATCTGGGGTGCCACGCCGGTCAAATAATTTCCCTGTGTAATTTTGCTGCCGCGGCCGTCTGACCGCGGCAGTTTTTATTCTGAACAGGGGGCTTTGTATGCCGCACACATTTTACAACAGCTTTGATTCTGCCTGCAAAACGCCTTTTGGAGCGGTGCGCGCCGGGCAGGAAGTGACTTTTCATCTGACCGTTCCCGAACACCTGGGCTATGTGGACCCTCACCTGGTTCTGACCAAAGACCGGGAGGACCCCGTCCATTACCGCATGAACTTTGACGGCCAGACACCCCAGGTGAACCATTTTACCTTTACCATTGCACCCACCACGCCGGGACTGTACTTTTACTACTTTGACCTGTACACCGATTTCCGCAAAATTTACCGCGGCACCGGCGGGGAAGGCGTACTCAGCTGGACGGGCGGTGCCAGCTGGCAGCTGACCGTCTACGAACCGGATTTCCAGACGCCCGCGTGGTTCCGCAACGGTACCATGTACCAGATTTTCCCCGACCGTTTCTGCGAGGGTGTGCCCAATAAGCCTATGCCCTTTGCGGATCGCATTTATCGGGCAGACAAAACTGGGGAGCCCTATTTCTGGCCCACTGAGCAGGATGACGGCTACCTGAATATGGATTACTACGGCGGCGATTTTGCGGGTATTCAGCAAAAATTGCCCTACCTGCGGGATCTGGGTGTCACCTGCATTTACCTCAACCCCATCTTTGAGGCGCACGCCAACCACCGTTACAATACGGCCAACTACCTGAAAGCGGACCCGCTGCTGGGCACCAACGAGGATTTCGCCGCCCTGTGCGCCGCTGCCAAACAGGAGGGCATCCGCATCATTCTGGATGGTGTGTTCAGCCATACCGGTTCCGATTCGGTCTACTTCAACCGCGAGGGCCGCTATGGTCCCGGCGGCGCTTACCGTGACCGCCATTCTCCCTACCGCAGCTGGTATGATTTTGACTCCGGCTATCCCAGCGGTTATCGCTGCTGGTGGGGCTTTGAAACGCTGCCCGAAGTGCAGGAAGATTCGCCTTCCTATGAAGAATTCGTCTGCGGAAAGGGCGGCGTCATCGATACCTGGCTGGGGTTGGGAGCCTCCGGCTTCCGGTTGGATGTAGCCGATGAATTGCCGGATGAATTTATTGAAAAGATTCGTCAGGCCGTAAAATCTCATGGTGAGGACAAATTGCTGATCGGCGAAGTGTGGGAGGATGCCACTACCAAAGAAGCGTTCGGCCAACGCCGCACCTACCTGCGGGGTAAAGGGCTGGATGCCGTTATGAACTATCCTTTCCGCAACGCCGTGCTGGACTTTATCCGTGGTGCCGATGTGGCGGCGGTGAGTGAGCAGATCCTGAGTATCTGTGAGAATTATCCGCCCCCGGCGCTGAACTGCCTGATGAATTTCCTCTCCACCCATGATACCGAGCGGGCACTCACCGCCATTGCGGGGGAACCGGCCAACGGTCGGGACCGTTATTGGCAAAGCGGACGCCGTATTGCGCCGTATAAGGTGGAAGAAGGGCTGCACAAATTGCTGTTGGGTTACGCCATGATTTATACGCTGCCCGGCGTACCCTGCGTGTACTATGGCGATGAAATCGGCATGCAGGGATACCGTGACCCCTTTAACCGTGCCTTCTTCGACTGGCATTCTACCGAGGAACGGCTGCGTGGCCCCATGCGCAACCTGTCCCGGCTGCGCAAAACCTGTGACGCTTTTGACGGCGGCACCATGGAGATTCTGCGCGCCGAGGGCGACGTGCTCCATTACCGGCGGGTGGGCAAGACCCAGACGGCCGAGATTATCCTCAACCGCGGTCCGCACCTGTTGGCTGAAACGGCATTCGGAAAATCTACCGAAGTCAACCCCGGTGGATTTACCGTTCTGGTGGAGGACAACGCGCCGGAACATGTGGGGTATTTTTCCATCTACTGAGTTTTTTGTCAATCAAGAGCTGTCTGCTTCGTACAGGCAGCTTTTTTCTTTGCGGCAGGCAGAAGCAACGGTTGTTTTGCCCGAAAGTACGGGATTTGCCGAAAGCAACAAGCGGTCCACATCTGGTTGTGGGTTTTGCACAAAAATCGACGCGAATGTCCATAATTTTACAACTGGAAATCTTGACAGTGCCTCTTTAAAATGTTAAAGTGTTCACAAAGATATCCGCTTGCACGGGAGGAGGTTTTGTTCTATGTCACCTGATACTTTGTTTTGGCTCGTTGCAGTGATTGTCTTTGTTATTTTGGAAGCTTCCACCACGGCGCTGGTCTCCATCTGGTTTGCCGTAGGTGCTGCCGCCGCACTGGTTGCCAGCTTTTTCACGCAATCTCTGTCTGTGGAAGCTGCTGTTTTTGCCGTTGTTTCGGCGGTGGCGCTGCTTGTTATGGTACCTACCTTGGCAAAACGCCGTAAAGAACGCAAGGCTCCGGTTACCAACGGTTCTCCGCTGACCATTGGCAAACAGGGCGTCGTTCTGGCCGATATCAACCCCGGTTATCTGGGGCGTGTGCGGGTAGATGGTCTGGATTGGCAGGCCCGTGCCGAGGCACCCATGCCCCAGGGAACACCCTGCCGCGTTACGGATGTGGATGGCGCTGTTTTAATTGTATGTCCGGTGACTGTGGAAACAGCTACCGCTTGATTGCTGCAAAAGAAAAAAGGAGGTCCCTGTTATGCCGCTTCTGATTTTTGCGATTCTTCTGGTCGTAATCCTGATCATTTTGGTCCGCTGCATTGTGATCGTGCCGCAGTCCAACGCCTATGTAACCGAATGGTTGGGTGTCTACAAAGATACCTGGGGTGCCGGTCTGCATATCCGTACCCCCTTTGTGGAACGGGTTGCCCGCAAGGTTTCCCTCAAGGAGGAAGCCGCCGATTTCCCGCCCCAGCCGGTGATCACCCGCGATAACGTAACCATGATGATCGACACGGTGGTGTTCTTCCAGGTTTTTGATGCCAAGCTGTATGCCTACGGTGTCAACCGCCCCATTCAGGCCATTGAGAACCTGTCCGCCACGACGCTGCGTGACATCATCGGTTCCATGACGCTGGACGAAACCCTGACCAGCCGCGATGCCATCAACACCCGTATTACCGCCAGCCTGGACGAATCCACCGACCGCTGGGGCATCAAGGTCAACCGTGTGGAGCTGAAAAACATCGAACCGCCGCTGGAAATTCGCCAGGCGATGGAAAAGCAGATGAAGGCTGACCGCGAGAAGCGTGCCTCCATCCTGCTGGCCGAAGGCGAAAAGCAGGCCGCCATCACCCGTGCCGAAGGTGAAAAGGAATCGGCCATTCTGCGTGCCGAAGCTGTGAAACAGCAGCGCATCCGTGAAGCCGAAGGTGAAGCCGAGGCGTTGCTCACCGTGCAGAAAGCCCAGGCAGATGCGATCCGCATGATCAACGAAGCCAACCCCAACCACAACTTCCTGGCTTTGCGCAGCATGGAAGCCATGGAGAAAGTGGCCGACGGCAAGGCTACCAAGCTGATCGTGCCCAGCGATATGCAGAATCTGGCCGCTACGGTAGCCGCGATTCAGGAAATTTCCGGCGGTGCTGCCAAGTAAAAACCATCCAGTCTGAAAAGCAAGAGGGACGACCGTAAAGGTCGTCCCTCTTTTTGTGTGCTTATATATTTCAGGAATGTACCCAGGCCTGTGCCAGGGCGGCGGCTACGGCGGGGATGTCCTCTTCTTTCAGGGCGGAGTATCCGGCAACGACGGTATCCGGGCGGCAAAGTTCCGGCCGCGCCAGGTAGTATTCGTGCAACCCACGCAGGCGTACCCCTTCTTGCGCCGCAGCCTCCACCATGGCGGATTCTCCTCCCGCACCGGGTAAGGTCAAAAGAAAATGAAGTCCGCTGTGTACACTGCCCAGAGTGACGCCGGGGAGTTCCCGCCGCAAGGCAGCGGCAAAAGATTCCATCCGGCGCTTGTATACAAGGCGCATCCGGGCAAGGTGGCGGGTAAAATAACCGCCGGCCATAAAGGCGGCCAGGGTCTGCTGTTCAAAGCGTCCCACGGTGTTGGCATACACCGCAAAATCCCGTCGGTAACGGGTCAGCAGGCTGCGGGGCAGTACCATGCAGGCAATACGGATGCCGGGGGCCAGACTTTTGGAGAAGGTAGTCAGGTAGACAACCGGTCCGTCGGGGCCGGCCATGCCCTGCAAACTGGGCAGTGGGCGGGTGTCAAAGCGGAATTCCGAGTCGTAGTCATCCTCCAGAATATAACGCCCGGGCCGTGCGGCTGCCCAAGCCAGAATTTGCGCGCGCCGCGGCGCCGGCATGGTTACGCCGGTAGGAAAGTGGTGGCTGGGCGTCAAATAGCAGAGGTTGGCGCCGCTTTCTTCCAATGCCTGCGCAGACAGCCCGTCCTGGTCGATATCCACAAGGGTGCAGCGGATGCCGTTGTTCTGCAGTACGGCACGGGTCCGGGAATAGCCGGGGTTTTCTACCGCCGCGATTCCGCCGGCAAACAGATGGGCCAGACAGCCCAGCAGATATTCAATGCCGGCACCCACTACAATTTGCTGCGGTGTGCATTCCACACCACGGTAGGCAGAAAGATACCGGGCAATTTCCACGCGCAGGGCTTCGTCACCCTGCATTTCACCTCGCTGCAAAAGTTCCGGGTGTTGGTACAGCAGTTCTTTCTGGATGCGTCCCCAGCTGCGGGCGGGGAAGAGGTCGGTGTCCACGCTGCCTGTGGAAAGGTCGTACCGCAATGCGGGAGAAGGTGGCTCCGGCACCGCAGGCTCCTGGCTGCGCGGACGTGCCGTGCGGTTGTGGAGCATGCCGTAGGTTTTTTGCACGTAAAAACCGCTGCGTGCCCGGGCTTCTGCAAGGCCTTCTGCGGCCAGCATCTGGTAAGCGGTGTCTACAGTGTTTACGCTGACGCCCTGCTGTGCTGCCATGGTGCGGCGCCCCGGCAAAGCGGTGCCGGGAGCCCGCTGACCGCTGCGGATCTCGTCCGCCAGTGCCGCATACAGCTGTTCATATAAAGGCGTTTTTTCTTCGGGATTCAACTCGATCATGGATAGTCCTCCCAACTGGCACCATAAAAAAATCAAAAACTGGGCATTTATCTGGAGCCAGAACAAGCTATAATAGGAGCATACCCTGCAGGAGAAAATTTGTCAACCGCGGAATGCAACTACGCGGAAAGTGAGATAAAGGGGTGTGTATACAGAATTATGGATACAGCAATGATGTGGCTGCTGCTGTTTGGAGCGGTAGCATTGGCGCTGCTGATTGCGGCGCTTACCCGGACGAAATTCACGGTACAGAAAATCAGCATGATCGGCGTTATGGCTGCTTTGAGTTTTGTGGCCTATGAGTTTTTCCGTATTCCTTTTGCGGGTGGTTCCTCGTTCCATCTGGGGAATACCTTTACGGCTTTGACCGCCATGCTTCTCGACGGGGTGTCGGGCGGTCTGGCGGGGGCCATTGGTCTGGCTCTGGCCGATGTGATCGCCGGGGACCCGGGCTATGCTTTTACTACCTTCATTTTGAAGTTTATCATTGGCCTGGTCTGCGGTGCAACCGCCCATAAGCTGCTCCATGCGCGGAAGGGGAAGCCGGAGCGCAGTTTCCGGTACGTGGCGCTGGTGACCGTCAGCGCTTTCAGCGGCTTGCTGGTGAATGTGTTCACCGACCCGCTGGTGGGGTATTTCCGGGACCGGTACATTTTCGGGCAGCCGGTGGAGGTGGCTACCATTTTTGTAAAGGTGGCCGGGGGTGTGACCCTGGTAAACTCCCTGCTGTCAACGGTCTGCGCGGTGGCGTTGTATCTGGCGCTGGAACCTGCGCTGCGTAAAGCACATCTTCTGGTAAGTGAATGATTCGGTTTGCATCCCTCTGCTTCGGCAGGGGGATGTTTTTTGTGCGCCAAAATATGTAAAAATTGAGAAAAGGCTGGCGCTGGCCCGAAAAATAGTGTACAATAAACACTGTATGTATAGAAATATACCGTAAAGGCAATCTTTGCGCGAAAGGATACGCGATGGCAGGCAAAACAAAAAAGAAAGCAGAGAAAACACCGCTGGATATACGGAGCAAAATGTACATTGTTATGGGGCTGTGCAGTCTGATGCTGCTGGTTTCTGTGGTGATTTCCTTTTTGCTCGTGGGTGGTTTTGGCGCGCTGAGCAGTGAGAGCGACTCCGATTCCGCGTCGGAGAGTGAGTCCCTGGTTACCGAAAGCGGGTACGACAAGGACCAGAACGCCATTGACCAGACCCAGTACACTTCCACCATTCTGGAAGAAAGTGAAGATGCCGGGCAGGACTACGTGGACGAAACCCTGTTCCTGGGCGACAGCAATACGGCACGTATGTACCGTATGTTCGATTATTGTACCTACGACAACGCCATCGGGTCGGTGGGCATGAGTGCCCGCTCCCTGGCCACGTATGCCTGTGTGCAGCTGCAGGGATATTCCAATTATGTCACCATGGCCAAGGCGGTTTCGCTGATGCAGCCCCGGCGGGTGATCCTGACCTTTGGTACCAATGATCTGAGCCCCAGCTACTCTACAGAAAGTTTTATTGAGAATTACGAGGAAGGCATCAAGACCATTGTGGAAGCCTACCCCAGTGTGGATATCATTGTCAACTCGATCCCGCCGCTGGGACAAAAACATTCCAACCAGAACCTGACCCAGACCCAGGTGGACGAGTACAACAAAGCGCTGGTGGAAATGTGCAAGGAAAACGACTGGAAGTTCCTGAACGGCGCCGAGGTACTCAAAGATGCCAGCACCGGTTATGCCAAGAGTGGATATGTGGAATCCAGCGATGGTATCCACCTGACCAAGGCGGCCATGGAAGAACTGTTTGAGTACGTGCGTACCCACAGCTATATTACGGAGGATGACCGTCCCACCGTCAAAAATGTAGCCAAACATATTGGTGACAAGGACGTTTCTACCTCTACGGCTTCCAATGTGACCAACACTTCTTCGGCCAGCTCTGCAACGTCTCAGTCCCAGTCGGAATCTGCCAGCCAGGAAGTGGTGACCACACCGGCTCCCACCGAAGCGCCGGTGATTACACCGGCTCCCACCGAAGCGCCGGTGATTACACCGGCTCCCACCGAGCCGCCCGTGGAACAGGCAACTCCGGAACCTACAGCGGAGCCTACCCCGGTGCCGACCGAGGCACCTACGCCGGTGCCAACACAGGCCCCCACGCCTGCACCGGAGCCTACCCAGGCGCCTACGCCGGTTCCCACGGAGGCCCCGCCATCGAGCTCCTCCGATACATCATCCAGCCCTTCCACGGATGGCGGTAACGCAGTGGAGACGCCGTCTTCGGAAAGTACGGCATCCACGGAGGGCGAACCTGCCGCCTGATCGATTCATACAAAAAACTCCGCAGCATTCCGTTGGGAATCTGCGGAGTTTTTTTGGTATGATCTCAGGTTTCATTGGCGGCGCGCAACTGGGCCAGTGTGATGTGATCCACATACTGGTTGATCAGGTCATTCAGTCCGCACCAGAATCCCAGCGTCTGGCACTGGTCGCGGCGGGGGCATTCCACATTGGCACCCAGGCAGGGGATAGCGGTCAGTTCCCCTTCTACCGCACGAAGGATCTCTCCTGCGGTAATCTCGGTGTCCGGGCGGGCCAAGCGGTAGCCGCCTTGTGCCCCGCGCACACTGATCACCAACCCCGCTTTGGTCAGCGGCGTGATGATCTGTTCCAGGTATTTCAGGCTGATCTGCTGGGTATCGCTGATTTCTTTCAAGGGAACCAGCGTGTCGCCATGGTGGGCTAGTTCAGCCATCAGGCGCAGCGCATAGCGGTCTCGGGTCGAAAATTTCATCCGGGTACCTCTTTCTGTTTGATTGGATTACTATTACCATACCATACTTGTAGGAAATTGGCAACCCCTTTGTTGATTTTTGGCCCCTTTTGTATAAAATTCTGAAATTTGCGCTATTTTATGCAAAAAGTGTTGACAGAAACCGTAAACAAGACTATACTCATACCTAGAGAAGCCGTTTACCGGCTTGCCAGATTCCAAGGGAAAGGAGAACACCGGCCTATGAACCGCAGCAGCCGCTTTGGTATGATGATGTGCATGTGCAGTTTGCTTCGGCGGCCTGTGCCTGCTTTCTCATGCGTGAATTTCGGCGCGTAAAGAAAGAAACACAGCGGGGTGTCGAAGCTAAGCTCGACACCCCGCTTTTGTTTTGGCTTCTTAAAAATAAGGAGGAAATTTGTCATGGAACGTGGTCCGGTTTACAAACAGCCCGGTGTGCGAATGTGACGGCAGGTTGAGGGACCTGCCCGCACAGAACACCACAAAACCAAACAACAAAGGAGATACCTGATTATGAAAAAGCTGATTTCTGCTGCGCTGGCCGGTGTGCTGGCGCTGAGCCTGGCCGCCTGCGGCTCTACCGCTTCTTCCGAGGCAGCTTCCACGGCCGAGACCGGCAGCGACCTGGCCGGTA
>ERZ1643250.384-NODE-384-length-48402-cov-5.715246_pt1 | contig 48402 bp, 48 predicted proteins | sample MGYA00579262_ERZ1643250 | MGnify/ENA primary metagenome ERZ1643250 (study PRJEB29033, sample SAMEA4952265) | chicken gut metagenome | biome: Broiler Chicken; feature: Gastrointestinal Tract; material: Caecum | place: Ireland | collected 2018 | study: Broiler...
ACAGTCAGCCTTGCAGAACTCGAAAGTTCAACCTTGTTTTCACGCGGGGCACCAAAATAGGGACGGAAACTTTTGTTTCCGTCCCTATTTTGGTATGTATTTGAATAATCAACGGGAGTTGAGGGACGAGCGAGGCATTTCATAGTAAAGCGGATATCCGCTTTGCGTGCCGAAGTGAGATGAGTGAGGACATATGTCATTGTCCGAACGGTGCCTGAGCAGTGCGGTTTATTTACCGCACGCACTGCGAGAAGCAAGCGAAAGGGAGTGAGCGGTTTGCGCGAGGACTTATGAGAAGCGGACTATAATACGCAAACCAAACAGCGGACATCCACTGTTTGCCGGGGCGCGCCGCCAAAGGCGCAACTCCTGTTTTGGTATGTGTGGGCAAACGCATAAGGCAAGGCGTTTGCGGTGACCGAGGGCGGCGGGTTGCTCTCCTTACGCCGCACGAGAGGCAAGCATGAGGGAGCCATATTTTCAGTGCGTCGCGTTGACTTATCATGGAATTTGTATTATAATAAATTCAACCTGGCTTGCGGGGAATGAATTATGGCTGAAAAAAATGAAAAATGCTGCATGAACTGCGATTATTCGCGTTACTCACCCGAATATTGGCACGACCATTACCTTATTCAGGCTCGGCTTTACTGTGCGCGCCCCACGATGAACGAAGCCGCCGTAAAGGCCGACGGATGCTGTGAATATTTCGTTCATACCGAAGAGGAAGATAAGTAAAGTGCAATAAACAATTCGCAAAGTTTATATTTTTTTACGAAAAAATGGGCGCACATGAAGTGCGCCCATTTACGTTTAATGCGTTTTTACCATCTTATTCCTTAACGCTGAACTGGTCTTTGCCTACAAAGCAAAGAGGGCATTCGAAGTCGTCGGGCAAATCTTCCCACTTCGTTCCGGGCGCTATGCCGTATTCGGGCGCGCCTTCGTCCTCGTTATATTCCCAGCCGCATACATCGCATACGTAAGTCATTGTTTTGTCCTCCTGATAATTTCTTATTGAGATACATACTTATTATAATCGATATATCTTGAATTGTCAATACAATAGATAAAAATAATGAATAAACATTCTTATTCACACTCTCATTAGTCGTCAAATAAATTAATCGCGGTTAATTTTATTGACTTGTCTGAAAAATTCATATACAATATTGTTATAAAAAAGACAGTCAGGTGGTGTTTATGATAAAGATTATCGTTGAAGTTGAAGGCATGCATTGCGGAATGTGCGAAACGCACGTAAACGACGTGGTGCGCAGGGTGGGAGGAGTTAAAAAAGTTACCTCGTCCCATTCAAAGGGTGTAACCGAAGTTATCGCAGAGGACAACGCGGATACAGAGGCAATCAAAGCCGCTGTCGCGGCGCAGGGGTACGGCGTCGGCGAAATGTCGGTTGAGCCGTATGAAAAGCGCGGAATCTTTTCAAGACATAAAAAATAACGGTACGGTTGCCGCGGGCGTAATTGATGCGCCCGCGGCATTTCTCTGTGCGGCTTGTTATCGGCTCTTCGGCGCGCAATCATGCCTTAAGCTGTTTCAACGACGGGCATACAAGTAAATTTTTAACAATTTGTTGCAAAAAAATCAAATTGAGTCTTGAAAAATGAATATTTATATGGTAGAATAAATAAGGTGTAATAATCTGTTCGGTCAATCTGAACCCGCCTCAGGGGCAGAGCTGCGGAAAGTTTGCTTAAAAAGCAAAAAAAACGCCGCTCTGTTTAAAATATAAACAAAAAATTTTTTTGGGGGACTTAAATTATGCTAAGAAAAAAAGAGTGCGTGGCTATGCTGCTTGCAGGCGGACAAGGCAGCCGTCTTTATGCTCTTACCAGCAACATAGCTAAACCTGCCGTATCTTTCGGCGCGAAGTACAGAATTATAGACTTTCCTCTGTCTAACTGTATAAATTCGGGCATAGATACCGTCGGCGTTCTCACACAGTATCAACCTCTCGTTCTGAACGAATATGTCGGCAACGGCCAGCCTTGGGACCTCGACAGAACTTTCGGCGGGGTGCACATTCTTTCGCCATACGAGGCAAAGAAATCCACTTCGTGGTATAAGGGCACGGCGAACGCCATATACCAGAATATCCGTTTTATGAAGATGTACGACCCCGACTACGTGCTTATTCTGTCGGGCGACCATATATATAAAATGGATTACGACAAGATGCTCAAGGCTCACAAAGAGGCGGGTGCGGCCTGCACAATCGCCTGCATGGAAGTGCCTTTGAAGGAAGCTTCGCGCTTCGGCATTCTGAACACCAATCCCGACGGCACCATTTACGAATTTGAGGAAAAGCCTGCAAAGCCCAAGAGCAACCTTGCCTCCATGGGCATATACATATTCAGCGCGGACAAGCTCTATAAATATCTCGAGCTCGACGAGGAAGACCCCAAGTCGGAAAACGACTTCGGCAAGAACATGCTTCCCGCAATGCTCAACGCGGGCGAGAAGATGTTCTCTTACCGTTTCGAAGGATACTGGAAGGACGTAGGCACCATAAGCTCGCTCTTAGAGGCCAATATGGACCTTCTGGGCGTAACCCCCAAATTTGACCTTGACGACCAGGACCACGTAATTCATTCGAGAAGTCCGCTTTCGCCTCCCGCGTATGTCGAAGGCGACGTTCTGAACAGCCTTGTGGCTAACGGCTGCGAGATAGAGGGCAAGATTGTAAACTCCGTAATAGGCACGAACTGCGTCGTTGAAGAGGGCGCCACCGTTTGCGACAGCGTGCTGATGGGCAACATCACCGTTAAGAAGGGCGCTAAAATTAACTATTCCATAATTGACGAAGAGGTTACCATCTGCGAAAACGCAACGATAGGCGCCGAAAAGGAAGAAGCCTCCAAGGTTGAAAGCAAGACCTCGGGCATAACGGTGCTCGGCAGGGGCATTACCGTAAAGAAAGGCGGCAAAGTTGCCGCGGGCGAAATTGTCGATAAGGACGTATAAGGGAGGAAATAAATCATGGCTTCTACGGTTGGCGTTATTTTTTCAAGCATAAACGATGAAAACGTGCCCGAACTCACCAGAGTAAGGTCGATGGGTTCGGTGCCCTACGGCGGCAGATACCGCCTTATAGACTTCGCGCTCTCAAATATGGTTAACTCAGGCATAACCACTGTGGGCGTTATAACCAAACAGAATTACCAGTCCCTCATGGACCATCTCGGAACGGGCAAAGACTGGGACCTTGCAAGAAAAGAGGGCGGACTCATTCTTCTGCCGCCTTACAGCGACGAATCTGAAACGCTCTATAAGGGCAGGCTCGAAGCGTTGAAAGGCGCTACGTCCTTCCTCAAAAAGTGCAAACAGGACTATGTCGTCCTTTCCGACAGCGATTCCGTTTATAAACTCGATTACAGCGACGTTATAAAGGCGCACGAGGAGAAGAATGCCGACCTCACGCTCGTATATCACGAGCACGAAGTTTCGAAGTCGCATTACTACGTAACCTTCGAAACGGAAAAGGACGGCAGAATAAACGAGCTCTGCATCAATCCTCTCACCGGCGGCGTTAAAAAGAATTACATAAACGTAATGGTTGCCCGCACTTCGTTCCTCCTCAATCTCATTCAGGACGCAATCCAGCGCGGCTATACGAGTTTCGGAAGAGATATCCTCGTTCCCGGCGTAAAGAATATGAGATTGTACGGCTATAAGCTCGAGGGCTACTATGCCAATATCGATTCCCTCGAAGCTTACTTCAATGCCAATCTCGACCTCCTCAAAAAGGACGTAAGGCAGGAAATTTTCGGCGACAGAGACGTTTATACTAAGGTAAACGACAGCGCTCCCGCAAAATTCACCGATAACGCCGTAGTTAAAAACTCGCTCATCTCCGACGGCTGCCTCATAGAGGGTACCGTTGAAAACTGCATACTTTTCCGCGGAGTAAAGATAGGCAAGGGCGCGGTAGTTAAAAACTGTATTCTTATGACAGATAACTATGTCGGCCACGACTGCAATCTCGCGTATGTTGTCAGCGATAAAAATACCATAATCAGAGACAACAGAGTGCTTGCCGGCTGTGAAATCAAGCCCTACTTCATAGGCAAGGGTTCGCTCATTTAAAACTGATTTTTTTACGGCAGATAAAGTGGAGAAAGATATGGCAACTGAAAATATTAACGAAAAAAAGACCGCTACGGCGAGGAGGGGAGGCGTGCGCATTGCATCGGCAACCCACACCCGCCGCAGGGCGGTTGCCGCAAAGACGGTAAAGGAGGCTGAAGTGCCCGCACAGGCAGAACCCGTCGCAATGAGCGACAAGAAAAAAATATTATTCGTGGCGTCGGAGTGCACGCCATTCATTCAGACAGGCGGCCTTGCCGAAGTTATCGGCTCGCTTTCGAAGGCGCTCGCCGCAACAGGAAAATTTGACGTACGCGTTGTCGTTCCCATGTATTCCGACATAAAATGGGAATATAAACAGCAGTTCAATTACATCGGCAACATTTACGTTCCCCTCGCGTGGAGGAACCAGTACTGCGGAATTTTCACATATGAAAAGGACGGGGTTACTTTCTATTTCCTCGACAACGAGTTCTATTTCAAACGTCCCGGCTGCTACGGCTACTTCGACGACGGAGAAAGATTTGCGTTCTTCTCGCGCAGCGTGCTCGAGATAATGCCTTTCATAAATTTCTATCCCGACGTCATGCACTGCCACGACTGGCAGGCGGCGCTTGCTGCAATCTATCTTAAAACCAACTATTGCTTCAAGAAAGAATACCAGTTCATAAGGGCGCTGTTTACCATACACAACATAGAGTACCAGGGAATCTATTCCATGGATATTTTAAGCGACCTCTTCGATATTTACGGAACTTATGCGGGGCTTGTGGAATACAATAACTGCATAAACCTCATGAAGGGTGCCATCGAGTGCTGCGAAAGATTCTCTACCGTAAGCCCCACCTATGCCGAAGAGATTAAAAATCCTTATTTTGCCCACGGACTTGACCCGATAATCCGCAAAAACGAGTTCAAGCTCTGCGGCATACTCAACGGCATCGACGAAATGGGCTACAACCCGCAGTACGACAAGCACATTTACGCGCCCTATTCGGCTGACGATTTCGCTGGCAAGAAGGTGTGCAAGTCGGAACTTCAGCGCCTCCTCGGGCTGTACGACAGCGCCGATATGCCCATTGTAGCCATGATTTCCCGCCTTGCCTCGCACAAGGGCCTCGACCTCGTGACGACGGTTATAGACGAAATTCTTCAGGACGACGTCCAGTTTGTCATTCTCGGCACGGGCGAATCGCACTTCGAAGGTTGGTTTGCCGACCTTGCAAGGCGCTATCCCGGAAAGGTCAGCGCAAACATTATGTTCAACGGCGACCTCTCCCGCAAGATATATTCCGGCTCGGATATCTTCCTCATGCCTTCCAAATCGGAGCCCTGCGGCCTCTCGCAGATGATTGCATGCCGTTACGGCACGATACCCGTCGTAAGGGAGACGGGCGGACTTAAAGACAGTATCAAACCGCTCGAAAACGGCTATACTTTCACCAACTACAACGCACACGACATGATGTACGTCGTGCGCGAGGCGATAGCCGATTATAAAAATAAGGAAGAGTGGTCAAAACTTATGTATAGGGCTGCAACAACCGATTTCAGCTGGAATCATTCGGCGAAACAGTACGAAGCGCTGTATATGGATATGCTCAAATATTAACATACAAATATCCGTTTAAGCGCGCAAAGAGTTTGCATTTATAATAAAAAGTAGTTATAATAAAACCGCAAAGACCTTTCTATAAGCAGAAAGGTCTTTGCACGGTAAATATCGCGGATAATTTTATTATTTACAGGAAGAAGGAGAATAAGGTTAAAGAATGAGCAACACAGCAGTAACCGAAAAGGAAGTAAAGGAAGCCATTAAGGGCAAACTTTCGCGCTATTTCGGCGTGAGCCCTACCGAAGCTACGCAAGAACAGATGTACAAAGCCGTAGTTATGAGCGTAAGGGATATTTTGCTCGAAAAGAGGCAGCAGTTCTATAAAAAAGTAAAGGCAAAGCGTGCAAAACGCGTTTATTACCTCTGCATGGAATTCCTTCTCGGAAGGTCGCTTAAAAACAGCATTTACAATCTGAGCGCAACCGACGTTTACAAAAAGGTGGTTTCATCGTACGGTTTCGACCTTGAAAATCTCTATGAACTCGAGCCCGACGCAGGCCTCGGCAACGGGGGTCTGGGCAGGCTTGCCGCTTGCTTTATGGACGCGCTCGCAACGGGCAATTACCCCGCGATGGGACATTCGCTCCGCTACGAATACGGTCTGTTCAAGCAGAAGATTGTCGACGGCTGGCAGATTGAGCTCCCCGACGTGTGGCTTCCGGGCGGCGAAGTATGGCTTACGAACAGGAGCGACAAATCGTTCATTGTAAGATTCGACGGCCAGATTCAGGAAAAGTGGACCAAGTACGGCATGCAGACCGAGTATGTCAACTGCACCGAAATCGAGGCGACGGCCTACGACATGATGGTTTCGGGCAAAGACAGCGAGGCCGTGTCGGTGCTCAGGCTCTGGAAAGCCAAGCCCGTTCAGGACTTCAACATGAAGCTCTTCTCGCAGGGTGAATATTATCAGGCGATGAGCGAAGATAACGATGCCGACCTCATAACAAAAGTTCTTTACCCTGCCGACAATCACGAGGGCGGAAAATCTCTGCGCCTTAAACAGCAGTATTTCCTCTGCTCGGCTGCAATTCAGAATATTGTAGCCGACCACAAGCGCAGGTACGGCGACCTTAAAGACCTGCCCAAACTTGCGGCGATTCACCTCAACGACACGCACCCCGCAATGGCAATTCCCGAACTTATGAGGGTGCTGATTGACGATAACTATTTCAGTTGGGAGGACGCGTGGGCTATAACTACGGCAACATGCGCATATACCAACCATACAGTGCTTGCCGAGGCGCTTGAGACCTGGTCGGAAGACCTTGTCCGCAGGAAAGTTCCCCGCATACATTCAATAATACAGGAAATCAACAGGCGCATGTGCGAAGACCTCTGGAAGAAATATCCCGGGGAATGGAATAAAATTTCGCGCATGGCGATAATTGAATACGATAAGGTAAAGATGGCTAATCTGTCGGTTTACGGCGGACACAGCGTAAACGGCGTTTCGGCGCTGCACAGCGAGATAATCAAGGAGTCGATATTCAAAGATTTCTACGACTATCAGCCCGAAAAATTCACCAACGTGACCAACGGAATTGCCCACAGGCGCTGGCTCTGCCAGTCGAACCCCGAACTTTGCGACCTGCTCAACCAGTGCATAGGCGACGGGTACGTTCACAACGCGGCAGTTCTTTCCGAGTTCAAAAAATTCCAGAACGATGCATCCGTTTTAAAGCGCCTCGGCGAAATCAAGTCCATCAAAAAACATCAGTTTGCCGAATATGCTTACAAAAAGCAGGGCATTATAATCGACCCCGAATCGCTCTTCGACGTTCAGGCTAAGCGACTTCACGAATACAAACGCCAGCTTCTCAACGTGCTCAACATCATCGATACTTATATCGACCTCAAAGAGAATCCCGAGCTCGACGTTCAGCCCAAGACATATATCTTCGGCGCGAAGGCCGCGCAGGGCTATCAGATGGCGAAGAATATTATAAAGCTCATCAATTTCCTCGCCGAAGATATCAGAAAGAACAAAAAAGTAAACGAAAAACTCAACGTCGTTTATATGGAAGACTACAACGTCACCATGTCTGAAAAGCTCATGCCTGCCTCGGAAATATCCGAACAGATTTCGCTTGCGGGCAAAGAGGCAAGCGGCACCGGCAACATGAAGTTTATGATAAACGGTGCGCTCACCGTCGGAACGCTCGACGGCGCAAACGTAGAAATGGCTGAAGCTGTCGGCAACGACAATATCTTTATCTTCGGTCTTAAATCGAACGAGGTTGACGACATCTGGAAGTCCGGTTACAGTTCTAACAAATACTATAACGAATCTCCCAAGCTCCGCAAGATAATCGAGGCTCTCATCGTCGGATTCAACGGGCAGTCGTTCTCCGACATTGCCGCTTATCTTACGACGGGTACAGTCGGTGCGCCGATTGCCGACCCGTATATGTGCATGGCTGATTTCGAATCGTACAGACAGACCCAGCATGATATTTCCAAATTGTATTCGACCGATAAGAAGAAGTGGAATAAGATGTCGCTGATTAACATTGCTTCGTCGGGAATCTTCTCCGCAGACAGAAGCATCAAAGATTATGCCGACAATATCTGGAATCTCAAATCGTTAAAAGGTTAAATAAAGAAGGCGGCGCCTGAAATCAAGGCGCCGCCAAATTTTTTAATGTTCAAAAGTGTTTATATAGCGCAAAAATGCGATGTACTATGTCAGACATAATTTACTTTCGCGGTAAGCTATTTGCAGGTCGTTTATTAACCATAACGGCATACGGGCGGTTTTTAGTAGGAAATCAGGTTCAGGCGGCTATAAAACGCCGAAAACAGACCCAAAATTAACATTATGGCAAACTATTCGGTGCCAAACTTTCTTTTTTGATTTGAGCTTTTAGCCGTTACCGCCGCATTTTTGGGAAACTGCGTACGAGAATGGCTTTGCAAAGAATAGTTATATAACTTATATTGGGTCTTCATATCGTAAAAACGCTAAACGCACGCCGAATATAATGTCAGTCCATGTGTTCTGTAATGCGATACATATCGGTTTCGGATTATTTTCGGTTTCAGATTATTTGTTGCAAAACGCCTGCAAGGCGAGGTGACTTTTGTCCGCTCAGCAGAATTTATGCGAACATTCCCTCAAATAAATTTTCCGATTCTGTCTCAGAGGCTTTAAATCGGTTTTTTAAGACAGTGTTTTGATGGGCAATCGGCAAGGTGCTGACAATGCGCTTGTATGATTCAATGCGTTTCGCGTAAATGTTGGACGTATAGCCCAGCGACGTAACGCCCCGTAATCCGTAAGATGTTCTTTATTAAAACTGAAATAAAACCGGCAGTCGACTGCTTTGCATATTTTATTTGTTTTTTTACCTTAAAACTTCGTAAAAGCTGTGTTTTACGAACAGTTGCATATTATCCCTTTTACGCAAAGTCCCGCATAGAGAAGCTTATAGGATAACACCTTTTTTTGAGTGAGAGCTTTTTATCTGCCCTCAAACTGTTTAAAATCTCATCTACGTCAAACATTATCAATAAAACAACTTTTCTTTCCAGGCGATTTGTTCGCTATTTGTTTTTTACACTCCCTAAAAGTTGTTGCCCCATTTGTTTTCACTTGTGCAGCTCAGTGCGGCAAAAACGGCAAAGCGGATTGTTCCTGCGTTTCCCGACCCCTCTGCCGCCCGTCAATTCATTTAAAATTTTGCCCTATAACACTTCGTAAAATGTTTGACATTGTTCCTCTTCGGGCGTATAATTCTTTGTATGAAAAGTTCCAACTACTACATTCAGAGAAACAATAAAAATATCGAAACTATCGAACGGCTGCTGCGCGACGACCTCCCCGCATTCTGCTTCGATTATTTCGTCGCGATAGAAAACCAGACGAGCTCTCTCACCCGCCTCAACTATGCGCACGACCTCAAAATTTTCTTCTATTATATGCAGGAAAGGCTCTATCGCGGCAAAAAGCAGATACGCGATTTTACGCTCGACGACCTCGAAGCCGTAACAAATACCGATATAGAATATTTCCTCTCTTTTCTTTCACACTATGATTATGGCGGGCGGCAGCATAACTGCAACGAACGCGCCAAGGCGCGCAAACTCTCTTCCGTAAGGGCTCTTTTTAAGCACTTTTTTAATAAAGGACTGATTGCAGTCGATAATTCCGCCAAGGTTGCAACGCCGAAACTGCACGAAAAGCCTATCATCCGCCTCGAACAGAACGAAGTTTATAACATAATCGACACCGTCGAAAGCGGCAACGGGCTTTCCCCCCACCAGATGGCGTATCACGAAAAAAATAAAGTGCGCGACAGCTCGATTTTGATGCTCTTCCTCGGCACAGGTATCCGTATAAGCGAGCTTGTCGGGCTAAACAACGAGGATTTGAACTTCGACAACAACTCCTTCATCGTCACGCGAAAGGGCGGCAACAAGTCGATTTTATACTTCGACAGCGACGTTGCCGGCGCACTCATGCGCTATATCGACCAGAAAGACGAACAGCAGACGCAGAGCCTCGAAGATTCAAACGCTCTCTTCCTCTCCAATAAAAAACGTCGCATCACCGTGCGCGCCGTCGAAAATCTCGTGCAGAAATACGCCAAAATCGTTTCCCCGCTCAAAAAGATTTCGCCGCACAAACTGCGCAGTACATACGGCACCCAGCTCTACAAGGCGACGGGAGATATTTACGTCGTTGCCGATATTCTCGGACATAAAGACGTAAACACCACGCGCAAGCACTATGCCGCAATAAGCGACGATACCCGCCGCGCCGTTGTGGGTAAAGTTAAATTGAAGCCCGACAGCGAATAAATCTTTTTATGGAAAATATCGAAAAAGTTTATATAATTCAGCCCAAACTCAACGAAAATTACAGAGCTCTGCACGACGAGGCGGTCGCGCTGATTGAAAGCGCGGGCGCGGCATACTGCGGCTCCACTTACCAGACGATAAAAAAAATCAATCCCGCAACCTATTTCGGCACGGGCAAACTCGCACACATTCGCGAGCTTTTAAGCGGTTTGGACGATATAACGATACTCTTTAACGGCTCGCTCTCCCCCTCCCAGACTCTGAACATTTCGGCGGCGCTTGACGACAGAAAGGTAATCGACCGCACCACCCTCATTCTCGACATATTCGCTTCGAGGGCGACTTCGAGCGAGGGCAAAATTCAGGTAGAGCTTGCCCAGCTGAAATATATCTACCCGCGCCTCAAAGGCAAGGGCGCGGCGCTGTCGCGGCTCGGCGGCGGAATAGGCTCCCGCGGCCCTGGCGAAACGCAGCTTGAAACCGACAGGCGCCATATTAGGACGAGAATCAGATACCTCGAAGCCCGCCTTGAAGAGACAGAGCGCCGCCGAGAACTGACTGTTAAAAGGCGCGCAAAGAACAATATAAAGACGATAGCCCTCGTCGGCTACACCAATACGGGCAAATCTACGCTTATGAACAGACTGACGGGTGCGGGAGTCCTTGAAAAGGACGCGCTGTTTGCCACGCTCGACCCCACCGCGCGCAAGGTTAAAATAGACGGCATGGAATATCTTCTCGTAGATACAGTCGGATTTTTGCAGGACCTGCCGCACGACCTTGTGGAGGCGTTCAAATCGACGCTCGAAAGCGCGCTGAACTGCGACCTGGCGCTCGTTGTGTGCGACGCGACGGGCGACTACGATATGCAGTTCAAAACCACGCAGGAGACTTTGGAAGAACTCGGATTCGACCGCCCCTACCTCAAAGTGCTCAACAAATGCGAAAACATTGAAGATTTAACGCCATTTTCCGATTTTGTATGCATTTCGGCTAAATACGGAATGGGCATTGACGAACTCGAGAAGAAAATAAGCGAAAAATTCAAAGACGGCTATGCCGATTGCACCCTCGTGGTGCCGTATCCCGAAATCTCTGCTTTTTCAGGTTTTGCGAACCTATTCACTGAAAAATCGCGCAAGTACGACGAAAACGGGTTGAATATCGATTGTACGGTCGAAAAAATATATATCCCCAAACTCAAAAGATACATTAAAAGCATTGAATAAAATCTGACATAAAAGACCGGCGGCACGCAGAAATTTTTCTGCGCGCCGCCGGTGAATTTACTTCTGAATTTACTTCTTGTTATTGCCGTCAAGTCCGACGATGCCGTCTATTTTAATTGCGGCGTAATCTCTTATATCGAGGCATTTGCCGCAGTTGTTGCAAATTTTATTTGGGTCGAGGTCGCACGTTTCGCACTCCATGCAGCCGATGCACTCCCTGTCGTACAACACGCACATCTGCCCATGCGGTCTTTTTTCTTCTGCCATACATACCTCCGCTAGCCGTTACGGCTCTGTTTCCATATTATTATACACCATAATTTTTAAAATTCAAGCAAAAATCCATGAACATTTGTTTGCAATTTTATTTTTATTGTGTTATAATACATTCAGGAGATAAAATTATGAAGTCAAACGAAAAATATAACGCCGTATACGAATTTATCAAGCGCTATATATCTGAAAACGGTTTTTCGCCATCGGTTCGCGAAATATGCGCAAACTGCGGAATCAAATCGACGGCCACTGCCTATCAGTATATGAACAGACTCAGCGAACAGGGGCTTATTAATAAAGTTGGCAACAAAAAACGCGCCGTATCGCTTAAAAATTTCGGCGGACAGAGCGTAAGCGTTCCGCTCGTCGGCACCGTTGCCGCAGGTCAGCCCATATTCGCCGAAGAAAATTACGAGGCGTTCTATTCCCTCCCTTCCGAATTTTTCGGCTCGGACGATATGTTCATGCTTACCGTAAAAGGCGACTCCATGATAAAAATCGGCATGCTCGACGGAGATAAAATAGTCGTAAAAAAGCAGAACACTGCCGATAACGGAGATATAGTTGTCGCCCTCGTAGACGACAGTGCGACGGTAAAGCGCTTTTACAAGCGTGACGGAAAATTCATTCTCCATCCCGAAAACGACGACATGAGCGACTTCGTCTTTGACGACGTCTCAGTGCTCGGCAAAGTTGTCGGGCTCATGCGCAACATTTAACTTTGCAATTTACTTTTTTATAAGTGCCATTATTGAAGGAAAGAGCACGCACAATTCTGTGCGCGCTCTTTCGCTTTTTTATCAAAAATTATATAGATTTGAGATATGCCACTTCTGCGGGGGTGAGTTTGCGGAATGCGCCCCTGTCGAGCCCGCGGAGCGAAAGTTCGCCCACTTTGGTGCGTTTGAGGAGAGTGACCTCTTTGCCTATAGCGGCAAACATCTTGCGTATTTCTCGGTTTTTGCCCTCGCGGAGAGTAATTTCAACCCTCGTAAAATCTCTGTTTGTTTCGATTATGTGCGCGCGGCACTTCTTCGTCACGTAGCCGCCCTCTATTTCGATTCCGCTGCGTATGGGGTTCAAATCCGCCTCGGTGAGCCTGCCTTCGACCTTTACGACGTAAGTTTTGGGCACTTCGTTCGAAGGGTGCGTGAGGTGCTGCGCAAGTTCGCCGTCGGTGGTTAAGATAAGCAGCCCCTCGCTGTCGTAGTCGAGCCTGCCAACGGGGTAAACCCTGCCTACGCTGCTGCCAAGGATATCCATAACAGTTTTTCTGCCTTTATCGTCCGACACGGTGCAGAGATAACCCTTCGGTTTGTGCAGAATATAGTATTCGTTTTTCTTTACGGTGACGACCTTTCCGTCCACTTTTATAACGTCGCCCTCTTCCACGTCTGCGCCGACGTCCGCAGGTCTGCTGTTTACCGTAACGCGTCCTTCGGCGACGAGTTTGTCGCAGTCGCGCCTGCTCGCAACGCCGCATTGGGCGAGATATTTGTTGATTCTCATAAGTTATAGCCTTTTTTATCTTTTTAGACTATACTATATAAATTTGCCGTAAAAATCAAGCTATTTTCCGAGTAAATTTGCAATTTTCCGCAAACGCCGTCATCGCCCGTGCGCAAAGCTTCGCATTTGTACGTAACCGTGCCGTCTTTTTTAACGACTAATTTCAGACTTTCGGAAATACGGCATGGAATACCTTCGCACATGAAAATCTTTTCGGGCGATAAAGCGGCAAGTTCATAGTTTTCAAAGGCGCCGTCGAGCAGAGAAAAGCTCTTTCCGTACATATCGGGCTCGTTTAAAACGACGCACACCACCTCCATTTCTCCGCGCATTGCCGAAGAGACGAGGCAACGCCCCGCCTTTATGGTATAGCCCGTTTTAATGCCCGTTGCACCGTCGTAATCGTAAAGAGTTTTGTTTTTATTCGCATAGCTTCTGTATTTGCCGTGCCAGCTCTTCGTGCTTACCACCTGTCTGAAAAGCGCATTGTCCATTGCCGCGCACGCTATGGTGCATAAATCACGCGCCGTTGTATAATGGTTGTCGTCGGGGAGACCGCTCGGGTTAACGAAATTTGTATCAACTGCACCCAGTTCGCGGGCGCGCGCGTTCATCTTTTTTGCAAATTCGTCTATGCTGCCGCTGTGAATTATGGCGAGGGAAGCCGCCGCGTCGTTGCCCGAACGCAGCATAAGCCCGTATAAGAGGTCGCGCACGTCGATATTCTCTCCCCTCTTTAAATATATGCTCGAACCCTCTTCGCCTACGGCTTCGTCGGGCACCGTTACGACCTCGTCGGGGTCGCAGTCCTCGCATATGATGAGCGCGGTCATAATCTTTGTCGTGCTCGCCATAGGCAGCTTTTCGTCGGCGTTGTTTTCGCTGAGTACGGTGCGCGTCTGCCTCTCCATCGAAATGCTCGCCGAAATCCCCGCCGCGGCATATGCCGCGGCGGGTTTAATAAACGCAAACGATAAGGCCGTTATAAAGGCAAATGCGGCGGCAAAAAAACATAAAACGCCGCGCAAGGTTGCTTTACGCATTGTCGGTTATGGAGTGCACCAAATCTCCCGTCTTTTCAATCAGCGTATCTATGGCGGCGTCCTCCATTTTAAGCAGTCTGCACCCCTTGCCGTCGTCAATCAAAAAGCCCTTGGGTTTAACGGTTACAACAGTTCCGTTTCCGCCGGCAATCTTGAAGCCGTCGGCCTGCTTATATGTCTTTATATCCCCGTATTCCCCGCCGCCGTTCAGATTGACGACGGTAACCGAAGAGAGCGGAATTACCTGCGTGCCGCTAACGGTAATTATCGATTCGCCTACAACGGTGTTTGCGTCGGCTACCTTTTCGAGCGCCTTGGGCGGCTGGTCGAAATTATTTTCTCTTTTTTCCTTAATTTTCATTTATTCTCTCCAATAAAAGTATAAAAAGAATCTTTATCGCGACTAAAAGATTTACCACGCTGACGACTTTGGCGCCGTATTTTATGTGGTCGTGCTCGGCATTGAGAACGACGTAGTTTTTTAGTTTGCACGAACTGCCTTTTTTTGAAATATAACTGTATAGCGGGAAGGTTGCGGCGCTCTGCAAAAGCGCGGCGTACGCACCCTTTTCGCTTCCCATGCCGAAGTCGGATAACTGTATTATTTTAAAAATGCACAGATTGTCGAAGGCGATTTTTCCGTCGCGCAGGGCAAGCGCGGGCTTCATTTTTGCGTCTTTGCCGTTTATCATAAGCCTGCCGTCCTCCTCCGTGTTTACGTTTAAAAACCGTATTACGCGGTAGAGGCAGAAGTTTGCCGAGGCATACTTTTTTTCCGTGTCGGCATAGGCATAAACGCTTACGTACACAGGCAGAACGCTGAAAAAAAACAGCGAGGTCACGCCGTACACAATAAGATTTTCCACACAAATATTATTTGTAACGTTTGTGTAATTATGCAGATGTTAACAAACAAAAAAAGCGGCACAAATTGCGCCGCTTTTTTAATGCTCAGTTTCAGTCGTCGTCTTTTATCTTTATAACGTCGTCGTCATCGCCGAGGAAATCGGGGAGTTCGTAGCCGTCTTCAACGACGGGCGATTTTTCTTTCTTCTCCTCCTTCTTTCGGTCGGGCTTGTTCTCGCTGTCCTCGTCGGGGTTGTAAACGTCCTTTTTATAGAGGTAGTTCGCATCCTCCTCGTCCTCGTCGCCGAACGCCTTGTTGTTGAGTTCGGCAATCTGCGCCATAAGTTCGTCGTAATCTGGCAGTTCGTCGATAGAGTTGAGTTTGAACCTCTTTAAAAAGTTATCGGTAGTAGCATAGAGAATGGGCTTGCCGACGGTGTCTTTCCTGCCGCAGGGATAAATCATGCCAAGGTCTAAGAGCGTTTGTATGGCATAGTCGCCGCTTACCTGCCTTATGTCCTCAAGCTCCGACTTTGTTATCGGCTGTTTGTATGCGATAATCGCCGCACATTCCAGAATAGTGCGCGTAAATTCCTTTTCCTTTATCGGCGTTATAACCGCCTGCACCTGCTCTTTATACTTCGGGTTGGAGGCAAACTGGAGTTTGCCGTTGAACGCCAGAATGTTTATGCCGCAGTCTTCCGAATAGGTCCGTTTGAGTTCGTCGACGCAGGCGTTTACCTCTTTTAAGGAACAGCCCAGCTTTTCGACTATGTATTTGACGGGCACAGGCTCGCCCGAGGCAAAAACTATCGCCTCAATTATATTCGTCAAAGGTTTCACTTGAATCGTCCTTTAAATCCCACTCGGGATTGAGTTTTATATCTATTTCGCCGAAAACGCCCGTTTGTTCGACCATTATGTACTGGTGTTTGAGCATTTCGAGCATCGCCTGGAAAGTGGTTATTATTTCGCTCTTTGAATAAGTCGTAAACAGTTCCTCAAACTTCACCGCTCCGCGCGATAAAAGCGTTTCCTTTATAAACGTTACCTTTTCTTCAACGGTAAACGTATCTTTTGGAATTTCGCGGATATTGGTCTTTTCGCGCGCGAGGCTCTCGTTTTTGAGCATCAGCTTGGCAAAGGCCTCCAACAGCGCGCTCACGGTAAAGTCTTTATAAACAATCTTTACCTTACTGAACTCCTTATCTATGCCCTTGTAATAGTAGCCCACAGTTTCAAGCTCTTTAAGTTTGGGGGTTTCCTCCTTGATAAGCTCGTATTCGCGCTGTTTGAGCTGCTCGATAAACGCCTGCTGTTCGGCGAGAAGGTCCTCGTCCTCTTCGGGCATATCGACGGGAGGAAGCATGCTCTTCGATTTTATGTAAATAATCTGCGCCGCAATCTGCAGGTACTCGCTCTCTTTGTCGACGTCGCGGGAGGGCTGCGTTTTCATATATTCGATATAGTCGAGAAACTGCTCGGTAACTTTGGATACAAAGACGTCCTCGATATTTATCTTTGCAATGTTTATGAGGTGGAGCAACAGGTCGAGCGGGCCTTCGAAGTCGTCGAGTACGGTAGTATAGTCGACGTCAGACTCGAAGTCGCCGTATTTTTCGGCAATATTTTCCTTAACCTCGACCTCTGCGTTCTCATTTGTTTTTTCGTCCCCGCCTTCGGCAATCTCCGCGGGGGCAACGTCTTCTTTATCCAAAGTCTGGTTTTCTGTCATAATATAAGTCCCCACAGCGCAGTGATTGGCCGGCCGATAATATCGGTCGCAAACTGCATAATGTAACCGAGCACGTCGAAATAGTCAAATACGGGCAAAAAACGTGCGGCAACGCCGCAAATAAAACTTTCAGCGACGAGCAAAAGCAGAATCATCCTGCCGTATTTACCCAAAAACTGCCTCACCTTGTTCCACGGTTTTGTCACCGATTCAAGAACCCTGAACCCGTCGAGCGGATACAGCGGCAGAAGGTTGAACACGGCAATGCTTAAATTATAGACGAATACGAGATACAAAAACATCTGCAATAAAAACGAGCCGTAATTGTAGCTGAGGCGCATGCTTAAAACATACAGCGGATAAAAGAGCAACGCCATTATATAATTCATAACCACGCCGGCAACCGCCGTAGTGAACAGCCCGAGTTTATAGTGTTTGAAGTTTGCCGAGCTTATGGGCACAGGTTTTGCCCAGCCGAAACCGACGAGGGCACACAAAACGAAACCTATAGGGTCGAAGTGTTTTATCGGGTTGAGCGTAAGCCTGCCGTTGAGTTTCGGCGTCGGGTCGCCGTTGGCGTATGCAACCGCCGCGTGAGCGAATTCATGCGGTACGAATACGAAAAATATCGCCAGCACCGACGCTAAATAATAAATAAGAGTCGTCATTTAAAATTGCTGCTATAAATTTATTTGAGATAGTCGGGTACGACGTCGTTGCGTATGAGGTCGTCGTACGTCTGGGGTTTTACTATGTATTCCGCCTTGCCGTCCTTTACGAGCACTGCGGGCGGAATAAAGTTGCGGTTGTAGTTGCTCGCCATGGAATAATTATATGCGCCCGTGGAGAGCACAGCCACGATATCGCCCCTCTTCGCTTCGGGAAGGGGCACGTCGACGGCGATAAGGTCGCCGCTTTCGCAGCATTTGCCTGCAATCGTAACCTTTTCGGTGCACTTTTCGCCCGCGCGGCCAGCAAGCAAAACCGTATATTTCGACTGGTACAGCGCATAGCGCGGGTTATCGAACATACCGCCGTCTATAGCGACGTATTTTTTAACTCCGGGGATATCCTTTATCGCACCCACCGTGTAGAGCGTGATTCCCGCTTCACCCACAATCGACCTGCCGGGCTCGATTACGAGGAAGGGCTCTCTGAGCCCAAGTTCGGCAGCCTTATTTTTTACTGCCGAGATAAGAGCTTCGAGGTAACCCGCATACCCCTCCACGCTGATTTTTGCGTCCTCATCGGTGTACCATATGCCGAAGCCGCCGCCGATATTGAGCGTGTCGGCCTCAAAAGCAAGGTCGGCCTTTATCTTTGCAATAAAGTCCATAGCCTTCTGCGCGGCGAGCACGAACGACTGTTTTTCAAATATCTGCGAGCCGATGTGGCAGTGATAGCCTCTGAGATTGAGGTTGGGCTTTTTGAGAATGTATCCCGTCATCTTTTCGGCGGTGCCGTCGGATATGGAGAAGCCAAACTTCGAATCGGTGCGCGCCGTCTGCACGAATGCGTGCGTGTGCGCCTCTACACCCGGGTTGATTCTGATAAGCACGTCCTGCACGATGCCTGCGTTCTCTGCGATGGAATCGAGAATGTCTGCCTCGTCGTACGAATCGACCACGACCGTTCCAACCCCCGCTTTTACGGCAAATTCAAGTTCGCGCACGAGCTTGTTGTTGCCGTGCATGTATATTTTGTTTGCGGGGAACCCCGCCTTTACGGCAGTATAAAGTTCGCCGCCCGAAACGACGTCGACGCCGATGTTTTCCTGTGCGGCAATTTTATATACCGCCATGCACGAAAACGCCTTGGATGCATACAGAACGAGCCCGTTGCCGCCGTACTCCCTTTCGAGAGTGTCGCGGTAGACGCGCATCATCGCGCGGATATATTTTTCGTCAAACGCATAGAGCGGCGTGCCGAAATCTTTTGCGAGGTCTACGGTATCGTATCCCCCAATCTCGAGGTGGCCTTTTGCGTTTATTTTAAGCGTTTCTCTTTCGTTCATAAAATCGTACCCTGAAAAATTTTATTATATACTTTATTTTAGCAAAATACATTCCGTTAGTCAATTAAATGTTTACTTTTTTGTCCGCCATATGCGTACGCGCGTGCGCAAAAAGCGCACGCGCGTGATAAAAATCTGCCGATACCGCCAATTTTAATAAGAAAACCGTTACAGCGACCAGCCGTCGGAAACCTCCTTAAGACGGTCGAGATAATTGGCCTTTTTAACGTCTTCTGCGGAAACGACGGTCACGGTTTTATACAAAACGCCGTTTTTGAACACCTCAATACGCCCCACGGGCTGCCCCTTCGCAACGGGCGCCTTTACGCCGTCCGCAATAATTCTGAACGTCGCCTCCGGCTCCTCTCCTCGCTTGCAGAACAGATAAACATCCTCTGCGGGCATAACCTGGAATTCGGGTTTTTTGCCGCCCTTTACGGCAAAATCGTCGTTTAAAGTTATCGTTTTGTCGAGAATTATTTTATTTTTATAGTTTGCGAAGCCGTAATCGAACATCTTCGACACGCTTTTGAATCTGTGTTCGCTCGAATCTGCGCCGAGCACGACGGATACAAACCTTAAATTTTCGCGCTTGGCCGTCGCCGCGAGGCAGAAGCCCGCCTCGTTGGTAAAACCCGTCTTGCCTCCGTCGCATCCGTTATAACTGCGTATGAGCTTATTCGTATTGGTCATCGAAGTCGTTCTCCCGCCCTCATGCGCAAAGTCCTCCAGCCAGATGCGGCTGTAATCGAAATACTCCGCGTGTTTTATGAGGTTGGCAAACATCACCGCAACGTCGGCCGCGCATGAATACTGCGTATCTTTGGGAAGTCCCGTGCAGTTTGCAAACAGGGTGTTATCCATTCCAAGTTCTGCGGCCTTCTCGTTCATTCTGGCGACGAATACGTCTTCGCTGCCCGAAATTTTTTCGGCAACGGCGACGCAACTGTCGTTTGCCGAGCACACGACTATGCTCTTTACAAGCTCGGAAAGCGGGTATGAGTGCCCGTTTTCCAAAAATATCTGCGAACCGCCCATTCCCGAGGCGTTTTCGCTTATATAAACTTTTTCGTCCAGAGATAACGCACCGCTCTCCACCGCGTCGAGGCAGAGCGTGAGCGTCATGACCTTGCACACGCTCGCTATCGGCATGCGGACGTGCTCGTTCTCCTTATATACGCACTCCCCCGAATCGTAGTCAATGAGGCAGGCAGATTTGCAGCCTTCGGTTAAAGCCGTCTGCCGTTCGGCCTTTGCAAAGCCGAAAGAACAGAACGCGCCTGCCGCCGCAGTGAAAGCGCACAACAAACAAAGTAACTTCTTCATACAAACAGTATAGGAAATAATTTATAAATTATTCCGGCGCCGTTTATAGCTTTTTATACAACCGCAACTACAAGCCTGAACAGCACATTAAGGAAAATGCATTCGCAAAGCACCGAAACAAAAGCAAACGCTATCGGAATAAAGAATGCGTAACGCTTGTTGAAACGGCTGCAGGTTTCGGTTAAAATTATCTCCAATACCACGGAAGAGAGCGCCGACGGTATGAACACGAACACTGCGGCGAGTACTCCGCCGAAAGCCGACACGGAGATTATAAGCACGCAGTAGACCGACGAAAGCAGGCACTTGAAAAACAGAATTCCTGCCGCTATGAACCTGAATCTGGTGCAATAGGCAATCAGAAAAAACGCGTACAGATAAATAAGTTCATAAAAAAATCTCGGCAGAAGCAGCGACCCGTTGCGGAAGTTAAACACGTAGTAAACGTATTCGGATGCGTAATTCTGCATATACGGACTTGTTTGCGTGGTTTTACAAAGTACTATGCCAAGTATAATCGATGTGATAATCGCGATTATGTAGGCAATCAGGTATCTTTTATCGAGCTTTATGCGAGAAATGTCGAAAGTCCTCATATAAAAATTATATGAGGACTACCGCTTGATAAAGAACAGATTTCAGTATTGCGCGAGCATATTTTCAATCGATATGCCGAATCCGCGCGTGGGGTCGTTTATAAATACATGTGTTACCGCGCCTATCAGCTTGCCGTTCTGCACTATAGGACTTCCGCTCATTCCCTGCACTATCCCTCCCGTTTTGGACAGAAGGTCTTTATCATCTATCTTAATAACAAAGTTGCGGTTGTCCTTGTTTCCCTTGTCTACCTTGACGATAGAAATTTCGTAACTCTCTCTCTTGTTTGCCGAAACGGTTGAATAAATCTCGGCCTTGCCTGGCGTTACGTCGTCAATGTCTCCCGCTTCGATGCGCGTAAGTCCGCTCAAATCGTAATTTTCGTCGAGTCTGCCGTACACGCCGCAATCCGAATTAAGTTCGGCCGTGCCGATTGCCTTGCTGCTTTGGAACGCGCCCTTAAGTTCGCCGGGAGTTCCGCGCACGCCGCGCTTAACGTCGTATATTATGCAGCCGTACAACGTTCCGCCGTTTATCTTCGTCACACAGCCCGCAGTATCCGTTACGGGGTGCCCCAAAGAAGCAAACGAATTGTCTGTTTTGTTTATATAAGTCACCGTTCCCACGCCGCTCAGACTGTCGCGCACGAGGATGCCGACGCGCATTTTACCGTTCGTAAGGTCTTTTACGGGCGTCAGCGTCAGGCAGATTTCCTCGTCGCCGCGCATTACGGTAATTTCGGCGCGTTTCAGATTTGCCGATAAAATTTCCGTCACCTGGTCGCTCGAAGTGACCTCCGTTCCGTTTATGTTCCTTATTACGTCGCCCGTTTTAAGTCCGCCGCTCCGCGCCGGGCAAACAGGGCCGCTCTCCGTCATCACGTCGCACATTCCTACGACTTCGACCGTCGTCGTATTCAAAACGAAGCCTGCGGGGAAACCGCCGAGATACAGTTCGGCCGCTTCGGCGGGCGCGGCGCCCGTCAACGCGCAAATAAAGCACATTACCGCAAACAGAATAATAAAAAGCTTGTAAATTGTCTTTCTCTTGCTCGCCATAAAAATATTTTGCGCGGCTTTTTGCTTTATATACGAAAAAGTATTAATGCGGCACTGCAATAATTTTACAGATAAAGAAAGACGCGTTCGAAAATTGGACGCGCCTTAAAATCAGATATAAAACAGTTATTTATATTGCGCAATCAGCTCCGCGGCATGCCTGCGCGCAGCCTCGGTATCGCCGCCGCCCGTAAGGCGGATTATTTCGCCAATCTTTTCGTCGCCGACGAGCTCGCGCACGCTGGTTGTGGTAACTCCGCCGTGTTCCGCCTTTGAAATGAGAAAATTCTTATCGCCCGCCGCGCAAATCTGCGGCAGGTGCGAAACGGCAATCACCTGCGTATTCTTCGAAATGGCGACAAATTTTTCGGCTACGCTCCTGGCCGTCACGCCGCTTATTCCCGCGTCTATCTCGTCAAAAACGTATGTGGAGATTCCGTTTACGTCTTTAAGGCACGTTTTCATCGCAAGCATAAAACGGCTGAGCTCGCCGCCGCTTATAACCTTGTTCATAGGTTTAAGCGGCTCGCCTGCATTTGCGGAAAACATGAACTGCACTTTGTCAGACCCGTTTGCGCTGCTAAGGTCGGCGGTATTTTCGTCGTATCCCGCAAATTCAACGCTGAACCGTGCGCCTGAGATATTCAGACTTTTCAGCTCGCCGACGACGGCTTTACAAAATTTTTCGGCATGTTCGCGCCTTATTGCGGTAAGTTTTTTACATTCGGCGTAAATTTTTCCGTTCAATTCGGCAATTTCCGCGGTAAGTTTGCCCGCAATCTCGTCACAGTCGGAGAGAAGGTCGTATTCAGCCCCCGCCTTTTCCCTGAATTCGAGTATCGCTTCTAACGTGGCGCCGTACTTCTTTTTAAGACTGCGTATGAGGTCGAGCCGGTCTTCCACCCGCCTTGCCTCCTGCTCGTCGAAGTCCAGCCCGTCCTCCATATCGGAGAGCGTGTCGGCAATGTCCTGAATTTCAGCCGCGGCGGCTTCCAGCCTGTCCGCCACCGAGGAATAGTCGTCGCCGAACTCCGAAACGCCCGCCATCAGCCTGCGCGCAACGGAGATTCCGTCGCTGCTGCCGCCGTCGCCGTTGAGTGCGGTAAGCGCGCCGCCCACCGCCGAGGCAATGCGCTCGGTATTGTCGATTATTCTGCGCTTTGCAATCAGCTCGTCCTCTTCCGTCGCCGAAAGCGCCGCGTCGTCTATCTCTTTAATCTGGTAAGAAAGCAAATCGAGCCTGCGCGCGCGTTCGGCCTCGTCGCCGCCGAGCCGCCTGAGTTTTTCGGCGCATTCGCGCTTGTTCGATATGTATGAATAGAGCTTCTCCTTTATCGGCAGAATCTCGTTGCCGCAAAGTCCGTCGATAACCGAAAGCTGGTTGCTCTCGCTCAAAAGGGCAAAGTGTTCACTCTGCCCGTAGACGTCCACGAGATGCTGGGAAACCGTTTTAAGCATTCCCGCAGTAACAGTATTGCCGTTGAGCTTTATGCTCCCCTTTCCTTCGGTATTATATTTTCTGGTGATAATGAGCTCGCCGTCGCTCTCTATATCGAGCTCCTCGAGCGCCTTTGCCGCCGCAGAGCCCGGCGCAACGGAAAATTCGCCGCGGACAGACGCCTCGGCCGCTCCGTAGCGAATCATATTTTTGTCAGCCTTGCTGCCGAGCACAAAATTGAGCGAATCCAGAATTACCGACTTGCCCGAGCCCGTTTCACCCGAAAGAATATTCAGGTTTGCGCCGAATTCTATGTCTGCGCTCTCTATAAGCGCAATATTTTTTATCGCCAGTCTTTCAAGCATAATTCAAATTACAAAAGGTATTCTTTGAGTTTGTCTACAACGGCGGGCGTATGCTCGTTGCTGTCTACAATGACGAGCACGGTATCATCGCCGGCCACGCAACCGATTATGTCTTCTATCTGCAACGCATCGACGAACGAGCCGCCGCTCTGACCGTTGCCGCGCATAGTTTTAATAACTATGAGATTGTTTGCATAATTTATGCTGAGTACGCATTCGCGGAAGAGATTGAGCATTCTCGGACTTAGCTCTTCCTGCGTCGCCTCAAGGCTTGCATACTTGTATTTTTTGATGGAACCTGCAACTTTATATAGTTTCAAATCTTTTATATCGCGCGAAACCGTTGCCTGGGTGACGTTGAAATTGAGCTTTACGAGCTCGTTGCACAGCTCTTCCTGCGTTTCAATCTCGTTTTTTGAAATAATTTCGAGTATTTTGGCTTGCCTTGCGTTTCTGTACACTTATCTGCTCCATTTGCTGAGTTTAGACAGCAATTTATCAAAGAAATTAACTTTATCCGAAACGATAAATTCGGTATAATACTCCGACTTGGTGATTCTTGCTTCAACGAAAGATTCAAATTCGCCGACGACGATTCCGTCGACCGACACGTTGACAGACGTGTTTTCCTTATTATAATAGACCTTAAGCTCCGATTTATCGGAATACACAATCGGGCGGGAATGAAGGGAATGCGCGCACAGCGGCGTGAGTATGAACGCATTTATATCGGGCGTGAGAACGGAACCGCCCGCCGCCAAAGAATATGCCGTCGAACCCGTAGGCGTGCTCACAATCAGCCCGTCGGACAAATAATTATCGACAAGCGACCCGTCGATTGTGGCTGAAATATTTATGGTATTGCTGTATTTGTTGCCGTAGGTGCTGCGCTGAATGACGAAATCGTTGAGCGCGAGATACTTCTTTCCCCCGACCTCAACGGAGAGCATTATGCGTTTTTCGGTGGAATAACCGCCGCTGCAAAGAAGGTCGACCGCCTCGTCGAGCTTATCCTGCTCGAATTCGGCGAGAAATCCCATATGCCCGTAATTTATGCCCATTATTTTAACGCCGCGACGGGCGCATTCGGCGGCTACCATAAGGATAGTGCCGTCTCCGCCGAGCACCATAAGGATATCGACCCCGTCCAAATCGTCCGGCGAGCAGACAGCCGAGCATGAAATGCCGAAGGAGGCAAGCTTCTCCTTTATCCTGCCGATAAGTTTTAAATTATCGGGCAGATAGTTCTTGTTGAAATAAATCCCCACTTTCATAACGCAATCATTATACAGCATTTTATGCAAATATGCAATAAAGTCCGCAGATATTTTTTTAATCTGCGGACTTTTTTATGACACTTAGCATTTTTACAGTTTTACGCCCTTTATCAGCCCGTCAAAAGGCAACGGAGCGCCTTCCTTTTCAAACTGCACGACGTATTCAAGATTTTTGCCCTTTATCTCGGGCGCGTTCGTCAGCGCCACGGGCGCGAGAGAACATTTTACGGCAAAGTCGTAAATCTTTTTTATAATCTGCCTGTGTTTGTCGGCGCCGCGCACGATACCGTTTTTGCCTACCGACCTGCTCTCGCATTCAAACTGCGGTTTTATGAGCGCAAGCACGCTTTTTGCGTGACATAGTACTTCGCTAACGGCCTCTAATATATATGTGAGCGATATAAAGCTGACGTCGATGGTTATCCCGTCGAGCTCCTCCGCAAAAAGGTCTTTGCTTAAGTTTCGGGCATTGAAATTATCGATAACGACTATATTTTTGCCGAGCAGGCTCTTATCGAGCTGACTTTCGCCGACATCTATGCAATACACTTTCTTTGCCCCCGCCTTTAAAAGGCAGTCGGTGAATCCTCCCGTGCTCGCTCCGATATCGGCAAAAATCTTACCTTCCGGAGAATACCCGAAATCCGACAGCGCCTTAGCGAGTTTATAGCCACCGGCCGAAACGAACGACTGTCCGCTCTCCGAAACGGCTATATCGTCATCGGGCTTTACAGTATATGAAGCCGGCTGAACTTTTCCGTTAACCGTAACGCAGCCGCGCTCAATCGCGGCCGCCGCCCTGCTGCGCGAACCGAATTTTTCTGCAAGAAATTTATCCAGCCTCATTTCAGCCCCGCAACGTATGCGGCAATATCGGCTACATTCAGGCCGTAGTCGTCCATAAGTTCGCCGACGCCGCCGTGTTCGATGAATTTATCGCAATAGGCAAAGTTCTTTACGCGCCTGTCGCTGTCGGAAAACCTCACGGCGATGAGCGAACCGAATCCGCCAGCAAGAACATTGTCCTCAACGGTAACTATGTATTTCTCTTTTAACGAAGCAAGCATCCCGTCGTCGAGAGGTTTAACAAACCTCGCGTTTATAATCTTTGCAAAAACGCCGCTCTCCGCTGCGATATCGGCCGCCTGCACGGCGCATCGGATGGCACGCTCGCCGCAGGCAAGTATTGCAACTTTGCCGTCGCCTTCGCGCAGAACTTCCCACTTTCCGGCCTCTATTTCGGTCGTTTTTCCGAATGTGTGCACACCGTTGCGGGGATAGCGGATTGCGAGCGGGGAATTATATGAGGCGCTGAATTCGAGCATTGCCGCAAATTCATTCTTATCCTTCGGCACCGCTATCGTAAGGTTTGGTATCATCGAAAGGTACGACAGGTCGAACACGCCCTGGTGCGTTTCGCCGTCCGCGCCGGATATTCCCGCGCGGTCGACGCAAAAAGTTACCGGCAGATTCTGCCCGCACACATCGGTCACTATCTCGTCGAAGGAACGCTGCAAAAAAGTTGAATATACGGCGAAGTATGGTTTAAAGCCCTGCGTCGCCATTGCCGCGCATAAAACCGCAGCGTGTTCCTCGCAGATGCCGACGTCGAACGAGCGTTCGGGATAGCGTGAAAAAAACCCGGAAAGCCCCAGACTTCCCGTCATCGCCGCCGTTACGGCAACTATTTTATCGTTATTCCTGGCAAGTTCGCAAAGTTTTTCCCCGAGAATCTGCGAATATTCGACCGAGGCGGCTATCGGCTTTCTGTCGCCTATGCCGTGGGTGGCTTCGGGATTATCCTCGCAGAAACTGTACCCCTTGCCCTTTTTGGTCATAACGTGCATTATGACCGAACCGTGTTTGAGCTTTTCCATGACGAGTTTAAGCTCATTTATCATCCCGTTTACGTCGTTTCCGTTGTAAACGCCGTCGTATTCGAGTCCGAAACGCTCAAAAATGCCCGCCCTGCGATTTTTATGATATCTTTCCTCAACGTCGTTTTTAAGCGCTTCGAGGTATTCGTGCATGCTCCCGACCGTGGGCGATATAGACATTCCGTTGTCGTTGAGTATAACGAGAATGTTGGTATCGAGCTGTTTCAGGCTGACGAGCGCCTCATAGACGAGCCCGTTATTGAACGAACCGTCGCCGATAACGGCGATTACGTTAAAGTTCCTGCCCGCAAGGTCGCGCGCCTTGGCTATGCCGAGAGCTGCTGAAATCGACGTGCCCGCATGCCCTGTGTTGTAGCAGTCGTACGCGCTCTCTTCCCTCTTTGGAAAGCCCGAAAGCCCGCCGCGGCGGCGCAGTGCGGCAAAGCCGCTCTCTCTTCCCGTAAGCATTTTATGCGCGTAACACTGGTGTCCGACGTCGAAAATAAGCTTATCTTCGGGAAAATCAAACACATAATGCAGGGCGACGGTGAGCTCCACCATGCCCAGATTGGACGAGAGATGCCCGCCGTTTTCCATTACCGATTTAATTATCTTTTTGCGGAGCTCTTCGCAAAGTGCTTCAAGCTGTTCGCCGTTCATGGCTTTGAGCTGTGCGCCCGTTATGTTATCGAACATTAACTTTCCTTATAACAAATCACTTTTCCTTCACGAAGAAGGTTGTAAACCGCGCGAATCCGAACGCAATTTTGCTGTTATATTTTATAGATATAGGTTTGCCGAACGCCTTGCCGCCGACGGTGAGCGCGCCTATCACCGCGCTTATGAGTATGGAAATGACCATTCCCTCTATCGAATCGTTCACCACAAAGTAGCCCGCAAGCACAGCACCCGCAGAACCGCTTATAATGCCGCATATATCGCCGATTACGTCGGAAAAGATGCTCGCAATCTTTTCGGAGTGTTTGCAAAACGTTACGGCGCGCTTCGCTCCCCTTATCTTTCTCGACGCCATGGCGTTGAACCCGTCGACGTCGCACGAAACTACGGCGTTGGCTATAATGTCGCACCCGACGTTTAAAACGAGCAGCACCGCCAGCACTATTATACATACGTAAACGGGGCTGTCGTTTACGGCAATTTCGGTGAGAAAGCTGAAAAGTACGCTTAAAAAGAACGAAAGAACGAGAATTGTAAGCCCCCAGCTAAGCCATACGGGCACTTTCTTTTTCTTCTTTCCACTGTGTTTTTTTGCGTTTTTGTTTCGGGCTTCTCCCGCCTTATCCTTCGTTTCGCGCGTTTCCGCCCGATTATCTTCGCCGTCATGCGAAGAATTGCTTCCGCCTGCCGCGCCGCCGTCTTTCACGCTTTGTAAAGGCACTGCTTCGTTTTGTCCCGCCGGGTTGGCCTCATTACCATTTTTCATACTATTTTCCGTTTAAATAAAATACGCACAAATATCTTGTGCGTAAAAAAGTGAATATAGAGTGGCTTATATTAAATAAACTTTGCGGCTTTAGGTTCGGTAGGATTTCCCCCGCGCCCACTTCCCGTCACCGAAGAAGCAGTTTCCTTTTAAGAGCGCAGACGCACAGTCTCCACATGCGCAACCGAATCGCCACTGAGTCCACACCGTAATCTCTAATACGTTGACAGTCTAGAAGCTTTCCTTGACAGCTGATGCAGGGTTTATCCTCTTTTGCAAAACCAATTTCAAACAGCGATAGCGCATCCGGCGTGGCCGCGCCAAAAGCGCTTTGTTCTGTCATCCGCTGATTTCACTCAAGGCAGGCTACTCTGTGCCGAGCTTGCGCCCGGCGACAGGTGTATCCGCAAAACAAATTGCGGCCTCCGCGGTAAATGGGTTGGCTGTCATATGCCGTTATGCAGTTCCCATAAACCTTTACTCCCAGCACCCACCCGCTTTTGGGCAAAGCAAGCAGATACCAGAAACTTCATAGATATGCCCTACGACGGTCTTTTAACCCCGCCTTCACTTCTGCAACACCTGACTAGAATACTGCGCCACTGAATATTACTATTAATATATTAACATACCGCGCAAAAAATGTCAAATAAATTTTTTTATCCTTCGCGGTAACGCACGAACGACACGACGTCCTTGAAAAACCTCGTATCCCCGTCGATTCCCTCGAGCATTTTAAGGCATCTGTCGAACATTATATCGGCATAAACACGGCACTGTTCGGCGCCGTAGAAAGTGACGTAGGTAAGTTTGTTCTCCTCCTTGTCCTTTCCCGAAGTTTTGCCGAGGTGCTCGAAATTGCCCTCCTCGTCGAGTATGTCGTCCACGAGCTGGAAGAGCCTGCCGAGGTCCTCGCCGAACTGACGGAGTTCGAGAAAATTTTTGCCCCCCGCGAGTATTGCGGGCACGGCGACGGCGGCGGAGATGAGCTTACCCGTTTTGTTTGCGACTATAAAGTCGAGCATGTCGCCGTCTTTTATGCCCTTTTCGGCACAATAAAGGTCGGCAGACTGCCCCGCAATCATACCCGTTACTCCTGCGCAGCCGCACATGAATTTTGCGGCGTCGGCAAAGAGCTTGCCGTCGGCACAGCGCTCGAACAGAATGTAATACGCCGTATTCAGCAACCCGTCGCCCGCAAGGACGGCATTGCCCGCCCCGAACATCTTATGGTTTGAGGGCCTGCCACGCCTGAAATCGTCGTTGTCCATCTCGGGAAGGTCGTCGTGAATGAGCGAATACGTGTGTATCAGCTCCAGCGCGAGAGCGTAGTCCTCCACGCCGCAATTCTGCGCGCCGACGAGGTCGGCCGCCGCAAGCATGAGAACGGGGCGGACGCGCTTGCCGCCGCTCTTCAAACTGTATTTTAAACTATCGTCCAGAATCTGCGGGCGGCAGGTAAGTTCTTCATAAAACCTTTTCAGCCGTGCCTCGAACGCGGAAAGATATTCCCCGTATTTTTCCTTGAATGAATACAAATTAAATCAGCTCCTCGTCGCGGAAAGATATGTATTGTACATCAGCATCGTGATGGTCATCGGCCCTACGCCGCCGGGCACGGGCGTTATATACGAGCACTTTTCTTTTACGTTTTCAAAATCGACGTCGCCGCAGAGCTTGCCGTTTTCGTCGCGGTTCATTCCCACGTCGATGACGACGGCTCCTTCCTTTATCATATCGGCGGTGATATATTTCGCCCTGCCAATCGCCGCAACCACGATATCCGCCCCGAGGCATTTTTCTTTAAGGTCGCGCGTTTTGCTGTGGCAGAGCGTAACCGTGGCGTTTGCGTTGGTAAGCAGCATAGCCATGGGCTTGCCCACGATATTTGAACGCCCGATAACGACGGCGTTTTTGCCGGAAAGCGAAATGTTTTCGCTCTCGAACATCTTCATTACGCCGTTCGGCGTGCACGCCACGAGGCAGGGTTCGCCCATACAGAGTTTTCCCATATTTTCGGCGGAAAAACCGTCGACGTCCTTTGAAAACGGGATGAGCGAGAGTATTTTATCGGCGTCGAGATGACCGGGAAGCGGAAGCTGGACGAGAATGCCGTTTATCTTGTTGTCAACGGCAAGACTTCTCACAAGCTCTTCCACCCTCGCCTGGGGCGTATCTTTGTCAAGACGGTAGGCATATGACTTTATCCCCACCTCATCGCAAGCCTTTATCTTATTGCGCACATAGACCTGCGACGCGGGGTCCTCGCCCACGAGAATGACGGCAAGTCCTATCTCCCTGCCATTCTCCTCCTTGTACGCCGCTACTTTTGCGGCTATATCGGCGCGCATGGTCTGCGCAAGTTTTTTTCCGTCGATAAGTTTATACATTGTTGCAACCTCCCTTGCCGCAGATAAGGCTGTCCCGCCCCGTGCGGGGCGCACAAAAATCAACCCTTCCCGGCTATCACAGACGAAAGAATGCCGCTTATGAACGACGCCGACTTTTCGGAAGAATAGCGCGAGGCGATATTTGCAGCCTCGCTCACCGCAACCTTGTCGGGAACGTCGTCGCAGTACAGAATTTCCGCAACCGCGATAAAGAGAATGCTCTTATCGGCGGGAAAAATTCTCGTTTCGGGGAAGGCCATCGATTTATTGTCGATTACTTCCGAGATTTCGGTCGAATGCTTTTCGATGAGCGATAAAATTCTGTCGCAGTATTTAACGTCGTCCTCGTTGAGTTCGCCTGCCTTGTACATGCCGTTTTTAAAGCTCTTGTCCACGGGGCGCACGAACTGCGAGGAAAATAAAATTTTGAATAATGTTTCTCTTGCCTTTGCTCTCATAAGTACCTGCAAAAAGTAAAATATTCCCTTTGCTGAATTTAGGACAAAGGGAATATTTTTGATTACGCTAAGTTATCAGGGAAATCCACGTCCTGAATATGCACGTTAATTTTATCCACTTTGAATTTCGTCATGGATTCTACGTTGTGCTTGATTGACTGCTGAATGCGGAAGGCGAGCGACGCCACGTTGTAGCCGTAGTCGACTTTAACGCTTACGTCGGCAACGATGCCGTTCTTTTCGAATTCGAGCTTAACGCCCTTGTTTTTCGTGTTAAGAAGCGATACTCCGTCGACTTCATTGATGGCAAGCGCAACGATGCCGTCGACAATGCCCGAATCGTATGTTATTTTGCCCTTCTGATTCTGCGTAGGGTCGTGCCTGAGATGTGCCATAGTCATTTCTCCTGTATTATGATTATAGCACATACTGCCGCGTTTTGCAACAGGCTTTTATCAAATTTCCGAATAAACGGGCATAATAATTATGTTTCCCGCCGCAACGCCTGCCTCGTTTCTGAGCATATCGTATATCGAGAGCGCCGTGTTCATGGTAAGCTCGTCGGAATTGATGAATACGTTTACGTTTTCGGACTCGACTCCGATAGATACCACCGCATCGGAAAAGCCGAGCGATTTAATCATCGTTTCGAGCTGAAGCTCCTGCTCCATAACTTCGACGATTTGCATCTTCATGGCAACCGCGTCGGCATACTCTTCGCTGGTTTCGTCGTAGAGCGCGATGATGCTGTCGAGCTGAACGAGTTCTTCGCTCCTCGTCGTCGTGCGTTCGGAGCGGTAGGTTGCAAAGTAGTTTGCAGTCGCGGTAACGTCGTCGCCCGAGGCGGCGGTGTTCTGCGCAAGCAGAACGTTCAGCACTGCGGTGAGCGCCAGCAGGAATACGAGAGACGACATTACGATAATTTTCTTTTTCTTTGACATAAATTTCTCCTTACATTGAATATATCGCAATAATATTTTTATTTATATTAAGCGCCGTGGAAACGGCGTTCAATATATCGTTTCTTACCATTATCCGGTCGGCGCCGTCGCAAACGATGACCACTCCGGCGATAACCCCTTCCTCCTCGGTGACCATAACCTCAACCGTCCCCACCCCGTCCATGCTCTCCAAAAGAGCGGTAAGACGAAGCTCGGTGTCGGACTTTGCAGCGTCGGAGAAAGAGCCCGGACTTTCGCTGCCGCCGAAAAACAGAAACACCGCAAGAATTAAAAGCGCGATTAAAAGGACGACCAGAATTATCTTTTTCTTTTCTTTGAACCATTCGCTAAGCGCTTTCATATACAGTTATATTTATATAGTCGGCTTTCTCCAAATATTCATAAATTTTATCCGCCAAATCGCCATACGACCCGATAAGACAAACTTCCACGCTTTTCGCATAAAATCCATCGTCGCCGTAGGCTATCTCGACCGTGCAGTCAGACTGCGCGGAGAACTCCTCCATTATGCACTCCTCGAGCGCGGCGCTCTGGTTTTCGGAGTATACATTACAGATGTATTCGTAATCCACCATATCGTCGAACTGTTCGTCTGAAATTGAGAACAGGTTGGCGAGCGGCGATATAAGAATGCCGATGCACACTATCCGGAGGACGAACGTTATCGTTTTATTGAGTTTTCCCTGCGGTATGATGAACGATACCACGACGGAGAGAAACACCGCGCCGCAGGCGGTAACCAGATATGCCGTCATATAAAACTGTTCGCCGAATTAATCATCAGCATTATTACAAGAAGATACATAAAACCTACGGTTAAAAGCCCCGCGATGAAATACTCGGTGTCGGAAGACAGGTCGGAAAAGAGCGAATAGAGCTCGTTCTCTCCCGCCGCCTGAACGATTGCGCCCACAACCTTTAAAAGAATGGAAAAGGCGATGAGGAGAATCAGCGGCGAGGCAATCTGCATTATGAGAAGTACTATGCCGCACACACCGACGGAATTTTTTATCAGCAGCCCCGCCGCAGTGAGGAGGTCGAACCCTCCCGATAAAAATCCCCCTACAATCGGCACTGAGTTGCCTATTATGTATTTTGTCGCCTTGAATATCACTCCGTCGAAAAGCGAAGTCGCCGAACTCTGCACGGTTAAAAATACGCTGAACACCGTTACCGTAATGCCGAGCGTCCACTTCATTATGCTCTTTAACAGCTTGGATATCCCCGTGAAGGAAATCTGCGGGTTTATCTTCGACATAAAATTGAGCACCGCCGCCGCTATCGCCGCAGGGAATATGAAACCGTTTATTATCTCCACCGCCCCGCCCGAAAGAAATACCGCCGAGGGCTGGTAAATTGCCGCCGAGCCCGTCCCGCCCGTAAGCACGGTTAAAGTCACGAGCAGGGGCGTTATGATTTCCATCTGCTTCTGCAGTGCCGTTACGCTATTTATACATTCCCCCACGACCTCAACGAGCGCCGTGGACACGATTACCACAATCAGCGAATAGCAGGCAAGCTTTACGATGCGCGAAGTCGACTTTCCGAGCACGTTACCCTCCGCGCTCGAAAATATCGCGCACAAAAGGGCTATCGCCGCAACTTCGGCAAACGCAGGCAACAGAGATACTACGTCGGAAAACACAACTGAGAGAATTTCGGTTATATAACTTCCGTAGTCGGTGCCTATATTGCCGTTTATCAGATAGCGTATAATCTCCTCGGCATTGTCGCCGAAATTGAAGAGATAGCTGTCGGAATTTTCGTCGAGATATTTCTGCAACTGGGAAAGGTCGAGCCCGCCGAGCACCTCCTCGATATTCTGCGCGAGCTCCTGCTCCCCGTCGCTCTCCTCGGCGGCCGCGCTGAGCGCGGGCAGCCCGAACACTATGAGAAAAAAACAGACGACGGCAAAGACAACGGCGATTCTGCGCTTTGAAAAAGCAAATTTCATACAAGACCTATGAGCGACATGATGACGTCGTAAAGACTTTTGAGTATCGGAACCGACACGAGGAAGATTACAATCCTTCCGCACATTATGAGCTTGTCCGCAAGGCTTTCAAACCCCAAATCTTTTACCGACGCCGCCGTCAGCTCGACGATATAGCCTATGCCGATGATTTTAAAAATAACCCGAATAACCGAATTGCTTATCCCCGTCTGCTCGGAAAATTCGCGCAGCAGCTCGAAGCTCTGCGAAACGTAGTCGAACGCATACAAAATCATCAGAACTCCGCCCGCCGCAATGCACAGCGGCGTGAGTTCAGACTTATGTGCTTTTAAAATAAGCGCGCTCACCGCAGTTACAGCGGCAATGGCGCATAACCTGAGAATTACCATCAGAACAGATTAAACAGCTCGCGAACCTGCTCGAACAGGTCGGCAATCATCGATATCACCGCGGCGAGCACAATTATCAGCCCGACGAGGCTGACAATAGTGGCAATGTCGTCCCTGTCAGACTTTTTGAGCACCTGACAGATTATCGTCACGATTATGCCTACCGCGGCTATTTTAAAGATTATGCTAATATCCATTTACGCAAGAAGAACGGCAATCAGCACGCCGAGCATTAAAAAAATTTTGACGTACAGAGAGCTGTATTTTTTATAATCGGCAAAACTTTCGTCCTTGTGTTTCTTGATATATGCTTTGCGCTCGTTGAGATAGTCAATCTGCGAGGACGCGTCGGTGGAGCCGAGGTTTGAGGCATAATTTTTTAAAAATTCGCCGTCAGCGCCCTTTAAAACGGGCTTACCCGCCAGAACTTCGCCCATATATTTAAACCCGCCGCACAGCGATTTCATGTCTTCCCTTCCGAATTTTAAATTCAAAAGCAACAGCTCGTTATATTCGTACAGTTCCGAATATACCGCCGCCCTCTTCTTTTTTTCCGCCGAAAGCAGAACGCCCGCAAACGTCGTCAGCACGATTATCGCTATAAGGATTAAAACTTTTATCATAGATTTCAGGTTTTAAGTTAATGCCGTTGAGTTTTACGTACCGGTCGAACGGCAACGCCTGCAAATATGCGCGTTCGCACACGTGCGACGAGGCTAATACGTCTATCCCGCAGTCGCGCGCGAACTTCACCGCCGCGCAGTCGCTCTCCCCGTACAGCTCGTCCGTAACGATGAGTTCGGGTTTCATTGCCCTTATCGCGCTCTTTACCGACGGAAGCTTGTCGCAGCTTTTAACGATATCCACCGTTTCTCCCAAATCGTAGCTTTCCCCCGCGCCGCCTATCTCGTTACGCGCGTCGAGCACCAGCACGTTTATTCTGTATTCGCGCGAAATGCGCGCCGTCAAATCGCGGAGCATGGTCGTCTTGCCGCACCCGGGGCGGGAAAATAGCAGAACGCTGGTTATTCCGTCTTTGAACAGCGCCGAATACACGGCGTTTGAACAGCCCTCCGCCCTGTGCGGTATCCTGATATTGAGCGAAGTCGCGCGGGCGATGGTCTTAACGTCCCCGTTTTACGTGACGTACTCGCCGGCAACGCCTATGCGCACCCCTCCGCCCACCGTTATAAAACCCTGTTTGAGCTCCTCGGCATAGCTGTAAACGCAGCCGCTCATGGCCTTAAAAAGTATGTCCGCAACGTCGCCGCATAAAATTGCGCCGTTGCGCCTCTCGGTCACTCCGCCTGCGCCTAAATATTTATATTCGCCGCGGTACTCGATAATTACAGGCTGTCCCCTTCTCAATCTTATTTCTGTAAGGTAGTTTAAATTGAGATTGTTTACCGCGGCAAGTATTCCGCCCGGCAGAAAAGTGAGTTCCATAATCATAATTTATTAATGAAAGCATAAAAAAAGAACGGCAAGTCACGCCGCGCCAAAAATTTTTACAAAAGAAGCCGCGCGCCGGAACTTCCGGCGCGCGGCAAATTTTAAAGCTAAATGTTATTTTACGAAATCCCCGAGCATTTTGAGGTCGTTTTCGATGAGTTTGTTCTGTTCGTCGTTATCGAGCTTTTTATATGAGAGCAGTGCAAGCAGATAAATCTGGTAAGCGGCAAATTTCTGCTTTTCCTCGTCGGCGTCCTTTAACTTTTCAACGACGGGGTTGGCAAGGTTTACCACGAGCGTCTTTGCGGGCTCTCCTTCCGACATGCCGTAAATCTGACCCATCTCGGAATAGCGGCGCATTATCTCGTCCACGTTTATCACAGCGGGTATCGAGCGGTTTTTGAGCCTTTCGGTCTTTATCGTGAGCTTTTCGTCACCGATTGCCTGTTTGAATATATCTGCAATCACGCTGTCCTCGGCGGCGCCTTCTTCGCGCAGAGCGCCGTCGACGTCGGCGTCGATGCGTGCAAATTTAACTTTGTCGGGCATCTTATATTCGAGGAACGTTATAAAGTGCGGGTCGATATACGAATTGTCGCATACCATGGCGTTGAGCCCCGCCTCTTTGAACATTCTTATATACTGCGCCTGGCGGAGTTCGTCGGAAACGTAGTAGACGGTTTTAATTTCAGGCTTCTTTCCCTCTTCTTTCTTATCAGCGTTCCCGCCGCCTTCCGCCGTTTCGCCGCTTTCTGCATTATCGTGCTCGCCTATATATTCGTTGAGGCTGCGGTATTTGCCGTCGAGGTCTTTATAGATTATTATATCCTTGACTTTATCATAGAAATCGTTGTCCTTTATGCAGCCGAATTTGATAAAGTTTGCAATGTCGTTCCAGCACTCCTCGTATTTGGGCCTGTCGTTTTTGAAGAGCGATATGAGCTTATCGGCAACCTTTTTGGTTATGTGCTTGGATATCTTCTGCACTTCCCTGTCGTTCTGCAAAAAGCTGCGGGAAACGTTGAGAGGAATGTCGGGGCAGTCGATGACGCCGTTTAAGAGCATGAGGAACTCGGGAATGACTTCCTTTATGTTATCGGCAATGAACACCTGGTTGCAGTAGAGCTTTACCATGCCGCGCTCAAGCTCGAGCTTGTTGCGCGTTTTGGGGAAATAGAGTATGCCTTTGAGTCTGAAAGGATAGTCCATGTTGAGGTGCACCCAGAAGAGCGGCTCGTTGAAATCCATGAACGTATCCGTGTAGAACTTTTTATACTCCTCGTCGGTGCAATCCTTGGGATTCTTCGTATAAAGCGGCGCCGTATCGTTAAGGGGCTTATCGTTGCCGTCGCCCTTATAGGAAAGGTAAATATTGTAGGGCATGAACGAGCAGTACTTTCTTATCAGGGTGCGGATAACGCTCTCGTCGAGGAACTCCTTCTCCCCGTCGGAAATATGCATTACGATTTTCGTGCCGCGCCCCTCTTTGCCGCACTCCTCAATCGAATAGGTCGAGTTGCCGTCGGACCCCCAGTGCACAGCAGGTTCGCCCTTATACGACCTGGTGAAAATTTCGACGTTCTCCGAAACCATATACGCCGAATAGAAGCCGAGACCGAAGTGACCGATAATGCCGTCGCCGCCCGCCTTTTCATATTTGGAAAGGAAGTCGGAAGCGCCGGAGAATGCAATCTGGGTGATGTAGTTCTCCACCTCGTCCTCAGTCATGCCTATGCCGTTATCTTCGACGGTGAGCGTTTTGGCGTCTTTATCGACGGAAATTTTTACGCACAGCTCCGAGCCGTCGTCGTTAGCCTCGCCCATGTCGACAAGCTTTTTGAATTTTGTTATGGCATCGATGCCGTTGGCGACAATCTCCCTGAGGAAAATATCCTTATCGGAGTAGAGCCACTTTTTTATAATCGGCATCATGTTTTCGCTTGAAATCTTTATGTTGCCTTCTCTTTTCATACAAAGAATACCTCCGTAACATAACCAAGTCAAAGTAATCAGAATCAGCTCTTTAATGGTGCGTAGCAATTTAAAAGGCGCAGATTGTAGCGGAGATAAGGCAAAACCCGCAGGCAATACAAAGACGTATTATCAAGGTTTTAACGCAATATACGCTGTAATACGCGCCTTTTAAATCCGGTTCGGCTTATTTTGACTTGGTTAACATTTATTTTATAACCCTTACCGCTCCGCGCTAAACTCATATTTTACCGATAAAAGTTGTTTTTTCACAGTTTTTTATGTGAAAAATCGAGGCGGTCGCCGGCATTTTCAAATACAAAAAAAGGCTCCGCATGTTGTGCGGAGCCGAAATAATTTTGATTACTTGTTCTTCTCTGCGTTTGCAAGGATATCGGCAAGCGAAGTGGAAACGGAAGCGCCCTCGCTCCAGCTGCTCATTTCACCGTCGTCCCTCCTGGGAGCCCTGCGCCTTGCAGGTCTCTCTTCGCCCTCTTCGCGGGGAGCGCGGGGTTTGCGCTCTGCTTCGGGAAGAAGAGCCTTTATGGAGAGGTTCATCTTCTTAGCAGCGGTGTCGAGAGCCATAATCTTGGCGTCAACTTCGTCGCCGACATTGAGAACGCTTGCAGGAGTTTCGATTCTCTCGTGGCTTATCTGGGATACGTGAACGAGACCGTCGATACCTTTTTCAACTTCAACGAATGCACCGAAAGGAACAATCCTTACGACTTTGCCGTGTACAACGTCGCCTACAGCATACTTTTCAGCCGCAAGGTCCCAAGGCTGGGGCTGAAGCTGCTTGTAGCCGATAGAAACTTTCTTGTTCTCCTTATCTACTTTAAGAACGAGGAAGTTATAGGTTTTGCCGATTTCAAGCACGTCGGTTACGTTCTCGACGGGCGTCCACGACAGGTCGGAGATGTGCGCAAGGCAATCGAAACCGTTGACGGAAACGAACGCGCCGAAAGAGGTTACCCTTTCAACCTTGCCTTCAACCGTATCGCCTGCATTTATCGAAGAGAAGAAAGCCTCTTCCTTTGCGGCTTTTGCAGCCTCGCGGGCGTCTCTCTCTTCCTGGAGAATAACGCGCTGGGAAGCGATTATTTCCTTTCTTCTCGAATCTTTCTTAATCTCGAGCGCGCGGAGCCTTAAAGTTTTGCCTTCGTACTTGGAAAGGTCTTTAACATATCCGGGGCGGATTTCCTTTGCGGGCACGAATACCTGATAGGTACCCATATTTGCGGTGAGGCCGCCTTTGTTGAAGCCCGTGCAGGTTACGGTGAATTCCTTGCCCGCGGCAATCTCTGCGCTCATAGCTTCTTCTTCCTGAAGAAGTTTTATCATCTTCTGGGAAAGCTTTAAAGAGGGACGGAGTTCAACGACGAGCAGTTCAATCTGTTCGCCGACCTTTCCCGCGTAGTCGGCTGCGTTGTATTCTTCGCAATCAAGTTCGTCTTTGGAAAGCAGAATTTCCGACTTGGAGAAAGGAAGCAGAATTTTAAGTCCCTCGTCCGTTGCTTCGGATATGGTGGCCTTTACTATCTGACCTTTCTTGAACTTCGACTCGCTGTCTATCTTGGCAACTACTGCGTCCATGGGGTTGGAGGAAACTTCCTCTTTTACCTCTTCGGTTACAGCCGCGGGCGCCTGAACTTCAGCCGCTTCGGCTACAACTTTTTCTTCTTCGGCAGACTCGGTTGCCTTAACTTCTGTGCTAACTTCTTCCATCTTTAAAAGAACCTCCCGGGTTTGGGCATCCGGGGTTGATGCCCCTGAAACGATACCTACATTTGAAAAATTTTTTAATTTGGCGTAATCGAAATCGTCGGCGTTTGCCAGCCTGAATACGTTTGCGCACTTCTTTGAAGCTACCTCGAACAGCTTGTTTGTGTTACTGCTGTTGAGTCCGCCTATAACAAGTACTGCATCGCATTCGGCGGCAATCTTCTCTGCCTCCGCTTGACGTCCTATAGTAGTATAACAAATAGTTTTAAAAACGGCAACTGTTTTTTCACGCTGTTTTTTTATATTTTCTATTATTTTTTCAAATTTTTCAACCGAAAAGGTCGTTTGGGACACTACACAGACGTCTTTCCCCACAAGGTCGGGCAGAGGACTTTCCACCGAGTTTATAACATGGGCCGAATTGCCGCACCATCCCTGCAAACCCACTACTTCGGGATGCGTCGGTTCGCCGATAATAATTATTTCCTTTCCGAGCGCATGTTGTTCGCGCACGATGTTCTGGGTTTTGCGCACGAATTCGCAGGTACAGTCGAGCACCTTGATTCCGCGCCTTTCGCACTCGCCGTAAAAGCTCTCGGGAACGCCGTGCGAACGGAAAATGACGGTTGCTCCGTCGGGAACTTCACCGAGGCTACCGACAGACTTTACGCCCCTCTTTTCGATGCTCTCTATAACTTCCTTGTTATGGATTATTTCGCCCAGAACAAAAGTATTGCGGCCGTCTGCGTGCATTGCCGCGTCGACCGCGCGGCGCACACCCCTGCAGAAGCCGCTGTTTTTTGCAAGTATTACGTTCATTTAGTCTTTTTTTGCCTTCTTTTTCTTCTTTTCCGCCTCTGCGGCTAAAAAGTCGGTGCGGGTTTTTACCATCATGTCGCGGAGGCGCTTTTCACAGTCGGCAATCTCCTCTTCGGTTATCTTTTTGCCGTAGTATTCGGGAAATTCCACAGGGGCGCCGAAAAATACGTGATTCTTTTTGAACAAGCCTGCTTTGCCCGACTGAACTATGGGAATTATCGGCGTTCTTGTTTTAAGCGCAATCGCGGCAAATCCTCCCTTGAACGGGAGCATGTCGACGTTTTCTTTATTGCGCGTGCCCTCGGGGAAAATTAGTATGTTCTCCCCGTTTTTGAGATATTTCATGGCCTGCATTATCGCCTTTACGTCGGAAGCAGAACTGTCGCGGCTCACGGGAATGCACCTGCACTTTATGCAGAACCATTTCAGAAAGCCTCCGTTGTCCCAGAGTTCCTTTTTTGCCATGAAGTGAACAGGCTTATTTATCGCTGCGCAGGGATACATTACGTCGAGCATGCTGAAATGGTTGCACAGCATTATATAAGGTCTGTCTTCATACTTTTCGACTGCATTGTGCCTTTTGTAGGGCACGAATACCCTTAAAATTTTTTCGGCAAAACGGAGAAAGGCAAACCAGCGCACGAAAGCCCTGTCGGCCCGCTCCTGTTTTTTGCGTTCTTTTTCCTTGAGTTTATGTGTTTTTTCAGCGTTTTCTGTTTCCATACTCAAATTTTTTCCTGAATTTTATTCTTTATAAACTCGACCGCCTCTTCGGGGGTCATGGAAGAAGTATCGACGACTACGGCGTCCTCCGCACAGCGCAGCGGGGCAATCTCCCTCTCGCTGTCGCGCTTGTCGCGCTCGCGGATTTCTTTTACTATATTTTCGTAAGAGACATCGTATCCCTTCGCCCTGTCCTCGTCGTAGCGGCGCTTTGCGCGGACTTCGACCGACGCGGTCACATAAAATTTATGTTCGGTATTGGGCAGAACGTTCGTTCCTATGTCCCTGCCGTCCATAACGCACGACATCGTCGCAGCGATGCGGCGCTGCATTTCGACCATCTTGCGCCTTACGCAGCCGTAAGCAGAAACTTTTGACGCAAGGCCGGATATTTCGGGACGGCGTATCTCCTCCGATACGTCCTTGCCGCCGAGCACGGTAATCTGCCTGCCGCCCGAATACTCTATTTTCAGGTCGATATCGTCCATAACCGCCTTTACGGCGCTCTCGTCCGACAAATCTATCCCCCTGTTTACGCATTCGAGCGCACAGGCGCGGTACATTGCGCCCGTATCGAGATACAGAATATTTAACTCTCTGGCGAGATTTTTGGCCGCAGTGCTCTTACCGCTCCCTGCGGGGCCGTCGAGCGCGATGACGAGCTTTTTGATAATGTCGCGCCTTAAATTTGCTGCGCCGCGGAGATATACGGGCACAGGCTTTTTGTCCAATTCGGCGAGAATCATAACTCTTATGCAGAGTTTCAGCGCGCCCTCGATGGTCGGTTCGAGAGAAGAAAAGAGCGGACAGCCGCCGAATCCTGCCTCTCTCGCAGCTTTTGCGGGATAAAACGACGTTATGTCGGCAGTGCTCGAAAGCATTATGCAAACTATGTTTTCAATTTCGAGCCCGTTGGCGCTCTTTATTTCAATGAGAAGTTCTTTAACCGCTCCCCGTATATCCTCCGGGGTATCGGCGGAAATCGTCGTGGCTCCGCGTATGGCAATCATATTTCCCTCCGCCAAAGATGAGTATTAAAATTAAGGTCCAAGAATCCGAAATTGCGAAAGCACTCCGGACTTTTCGCGCTTTTTAAACTTTTGCCGCGGCGCGCCCCGCGGCGTAGCCCGTCGAAAAGGCTATCTGCAGATTGAAGCCGCCCGTGAATGCGTCGCAGTCGAGCACTTCCCCGCAGAAATAAAGCCCCTTTACAAGCTTGCTCTCCATGGTTTTCGGGTCAATCTCTTTGAGGTCGACCCCGCCGCTCGTAACGACGGCCTCTTCAAAGCCCCTGAGCGACAGAAAAAGCATATCAAAATTTTTAATATTTGTCAACAAGGCCAAACGTTCGCCGCGCGTTACGGAATTTACTTTTTTTTCGGGCGCGATTCCGCACCTTTGCAGCACGGGAAGAATCGCCGACGACGGCAGGAGAGCCTTTAAACAGTTGGAAACGTCCTTATTTTTTTCGGCGGTAAAATCGCGCAATATGCGCGCGTCGAGCTGTTCGGGCGAAAGCGCGGGTTTGAAATCGAGAACGAGTTTTACATTTTCGTTCTTTTCGCGGTTTATCAGCGCGCTTGCCGTCAAAACAAGCGGCCCTGACGCACCGAAGTGCGTGAACTGCATTTCGCCGAAGAGCTCCTTCTTTAATTTTCCGCCGATATAAACCTTTAAACCTACGTTTTTGAGCGAAAGCCCCTGCATCCCTTTGAAATAATTTTCTTTAAGGTTTACGCCGCACAGCGAGGGCACGGGGACAATGACGTTATGTCCCGCCATGGCGGCAAATTTATACCCGTCGCCGTCGGAACCTGTCGAGGGATAACTCTTCCCGCCCGTGCAAACTATCACTTTATCGAAAAAATACTCACACTTTTCAGTAATTATGCCACGCATAGTACTATTCAAAATGCTTATTTTAAGCACCTTTTCATCAAATCTGAATTCTACGCCCGCGTTTCGGCAATATTTTTCGAGGCACTTGGTAACGTCGCTCGCCTTGTCCGATTCGGGAAAAACTCTATTCCCTCTCTCTGTTTTAAGTTTAAGGCCGCCCCGTTCGAGATACTCCATAAGCGAACGCGGCGGAAAGGTATATACGGCGCCCGTAAGAAATTTGCCTCCGCGGACGACGTGCGTAAGATATTCCTGCGGGTCGCAGTCGTTGGTTACGTTGCACCTGCCTTTACCGGTTATATATATTTTTTTGCCGCACTTTTCGTTTCTTTCGAATAAGGTCACGTCGGCGCCGCCTTCCGCTGCAGCATGCGCAGCCATAAGCCCGGCGGCTCCTCCGCCTATTACCGCAATTTTCATCTTTACCTTAAAAAGCGGGAACGCGCTCCGCGCTCCCGCCGTTTATAATTATATTTTATACGGGATAAACCCCGTCGGCGTTTTTAGCCATGTCGTTGTCTACGCCCACTTCGCGCGCCTTGCGCCACTTGAAAAAGTTTGTTGCAACTTCGGGGAAGAGCGCATAGCTCAAAACGTCCTCTTCTTTTTCATAGAAGCCGTCTTTCTTCACCTCTTCGGTGAGCTTTTGCATCTCGTCCGACAAAAGGTCGGCGGGACGGCAGGTTATACGCTCCTCGCCGTGCGCCGTGCATAACTTTAAAACTTCCTGCGATACTTCGCCCGGAACCTTGCCGTACTTACCCAGAATAAGGTCTTTATACTGCGCGGTAAGCGTTTTGTATCTGCCCGAAAGCACGTTCCAGACGGCCTGCGTGCCGACTATCTGGCTCGACGGCGTAACGAGGGGCGGATATCCGCAGTCCTTTCTTACGACGGGAACTTCTTTGAGGCACTCCATAAGTTTATCCTCCTTGCCCGCCGCTTTAAGCTGGCTTATGAGGTTGGAGAGCATACCGCCGGGCACCTGGTAAAGGAGCGTGTTTATGTCTATCTTTCTGACGCGCGCGGAGAGATATCCGTCCTTTTCAAGCCTTGCCGCAACCTTGTTGAAGTGGTTGACTATCGGCAGGAGCTTGATTATGTCTATGCCCGTATCGTACGGCGTGCCCTTTAAAGTTGCAACCAAAGGTTCGGTCGCGGGATTCGACGTACCGTTTCCGAGCGGCGAGAGGGCACAGTCTACAATGTCTGCCCCCGCCTGTATCGCCATCAGGTTTATCATGTCGCCCGTACCGGTAGTATTGTGCGTGTGAAGGTGCACTTTCGTTTCGGGTCTCAGCTCTTCCTTTATCTTCTTTACGACGTCGTACGCCGTAAAAGGAAGCAGCAGGTTTGCCATATCCTTTATGCAGATATTGTCGGCGCCCATATCCTCCAACGTTTTTGCAAGCTTTACGAAATATTCCGTCGTATGTACGGGGCTGGTCGTATAGGATATCGCCGCTTCGCACACGCACTTGCCTTCGCCGTACTTCTTTATCGCCTTCATCGAAGTTTCGAGGTTTCTCGCGTCGTTGAGCGCGTCGAACACCCTTATCACGCCGATGCCGTTTTCGATTGCCTTTTCGACGAACTTTTCGACCACGTCGTCGGCATAATGACGGTAACCCAAAAGATTCTGCCCGCGCAAAAGCATCTGTATGGGCGTCTTTTTAAGGTATTTTTTCAGATTTCTGAGCCTATCCCACGGGTCCTCGCAGAGATATCTGAGGCAGCTGTCGAACGTGGCCCCGCCCCACGCTTCTAAGGAATAATAGCCTATCTCATCGAGCTGTGAAAGAACGGGCTCCATTTCGTCGAAACGCATTCTCGTTGCGGCGAGCGACTGGTGCGCGTCGCGCAGAATGGTATCGGTAATCATAACTTTATGCGGAGTTTTATTATTTTCAGACATTTTTTACTCCTTATAATTTATCGCGGCAAACGCCGCACCGTAATTTACGCAGAGGTTCAGGCCGCTGCGCCGACCGCTTCGAGCACGGCAGACACCGTTCCGACGTCGGCAAAAGCGGTAAAGCATGCAAGCAGGAAGCCTGCGGCGACAGCAGACGCAATTACACCCGCAACGTTCGGCCCCATGGCGTGCATCAAAAGGTGATTCTGCGGGTCGTACTCCCGCCCGACGTCCTCAGATATTCGCGCCGCCATCGGCACAGCCGACACGCCAGCAGAACCTATCAGAGGATTTATCTTGCCCTTTGTGAGCTTGCACATGAGCTTGGCGACGAGCAGGCCGCCTATCGTGCCGAACACGAACGATAAAAGTCCGAGGCCTATAATTTCGAGCGTTTCGAGCGCGAGGAACATTTCGCCCGTTGCCTTACAGCCGACGGAGATGCCTAAAAATACCGTAATGGTATTCATAAGCCCGTTCTGCACCTGCGAAGAGAGCCTTTCAACCACGCCCGATTCCCTGAACAGGTTGCCGAGCATGAGCATGCCTAAAAGCGCAATCGCCGAGGGCAGAATTATGCCGACGACCAGAGTAACTATCAGCGGGAACAGCACCTTCTCGAGCTTGGATACCGTGCGGAGCTGCTCCATTTTTATAACGCGCTCTTTCTTGGTTGTCAGAAGGCGCATGAGCGGCTTCTGTATTATAGGAATGAGCGCCATGTACGAGTATGCCGCGATGGCTATCGCAGGCAGATATGATTCCGAAAGTATCTTGGTTACGTATATCGCAGTAGGGCCGTCGGCGCCGCCAATCATCGCGATTGCAGCCGCTGCCGCAACTGAAAAGCCGAGAAGTATTGCGAGCACGAACGCGACGAATATGCCTAGCTGGGCGCCCGCGCCTATTATCATGCTCTTGGGATTGGCTATCAGGGGGCCGAAATCGGTCATCGCGCCGATGCCGAGGAAAATAAGCGGCGGATAAATTACCTTATCCACGCCGAAGTACAGATACCACAAAAGACCGCGGTTTTCGACGTCGTCGTAGGCATTGCTTATCACCTCACCCGTTTCGGGGTCGGTCGGATAAGTGCCCCAGAGCTGTTCGGAAGCACCGGGAATGTTTATCAGAAACATACCGAAAGCTATCGGCAGCAGAAGAAGCGGCTCGAACTTCTTTACGATGGCGAGGTACATCAAAACGAACGAAATGAGCAGCATGACGTAGTTCTGCCAGTCGCCGTTCATGAACCCCATCTGCTCGTAGAGTCCGGAAAAAATACCGCCGACGTCTACCGCAAGCAAACTATGCATTTTTTACCTCCGCTCAGCTTATAACCGCGAGAACGGTGCCCGTTTCAACATTTGCCCCCTTTGCCACGGCAAATGTAACCGTGCCGTCGCAGGGTGAAGTTATGTCGTTGTCCATCTTCATGGCCTCCAGAACTATCACGGGCTGATTCTTTTTCACTTTTGCTCCGTTTTCGACGAGCAGATTCTTTATCATGCCGGGGAAGGGCGAAAGCAGTTTTTCGCCGCCCTCGGGGACCGCCGCTTTAGCCGCTTTTTCGGGCGCGACAGTCTGTGCAGCGGGAACGGCTGCGGGCGCGTTCGTTCCCTCAACCTCTTCGACGCCTACCGAATAACTCTTTCCGTCTATCGTAACGATAAAATTGCGCATATCTCCTCTCCTTATAACCTTTTGATTCTCTTTACGACAAATTCGCACTGCGGCTTTTCTTCCGCATAATAAGCCATTACCGCGGCGACAATCGCCGCCTTAACTTCGTCAGGAAGTTCGTCGTCCGCCGTGCCTTCGGAAGAAGGCGTTTGCTCATGTCCCGACGAGGGAAGTTTTATCTTTTCAACCTTTTTGATTATAAAGCTGACGAGATAAAGTATTCCAATCAACAGAGCAATTCCGGCAAAAACCACAACTATGCCTATGAGCGCGTAAATCAGGCTCTCGGCGGCGTTTTCGAAGTAATAACTGCCGTTGTCGCCCTGCACTATGTCCAAAAGCGCACTGTTCATATCCGCGCACCTCAGTTTACGAGCGTCTGCAGGCAGGAAACTATGTACTGCTTTGCAAACGCAGGTTCTATAATGTTGTCGATATATCCGTTCTTCGCGGCGTTAATCGGGTCGGAGTTTTCGTCGCCGTAACGCTCCGCAAGCGACTTTTTGTCGCCGCTTTCGCCGGCAAGCTCAATCTCCGCACCCTGAACCCCGTCGAAGAGCGCAACTCTGGCGTTTGCGAATGCGAGCGTATAGTCGTAGCCCATATTTTTCGCCGCAAAGAGCGTGTACCCCAGCCCTACCGCCTTTCCGCTTATAACTGAGAGCTTTTTATCGCAGCAATCGAGCACGTTTATCAGCTCTGCGACTTCCTTTAAAACAAGGCTGTCGTGATTGTTCAGGCAGGGACACAGACCTATGCAGTTGACGAAGAATACAAGCGGCAATTCGCGGCAGCAGGCGAGTTCGGCAAAGTCCTTTATCTTCTTTACCTTTCGCGCGTTGAGCTTCACGCCCTCTTCGCCGTCGAAAATTACGGCCGCGCAGGCAACGCCGCCCATTCTGCCGAGTACGCATTTAACGTCGGGAGCGAAAGGCGCGCCAATCTCGGCATATCCGCCATTATCGAAGAGTTTTAAAATGTTTTCAGCAGTAGGCGCAGAGTCGAGCTCCTCCACGGTTACGTTGAGTTCGTCGCTGTCGATAACCGCGGGCGATACTGCCGAGGCGACGGATATTATCTTTTCGCGCACTTCGGCCATGGAACTTACTGAGAACGTCACGAGATTGGTTTTTGCAAGCCCCGCCTCTCCGCCTATCTCCTTTGCCGGGGAGTTTACGCCGCTCTTAGCCGCAATTACGAGCGGGCTGTTTGCGGCAAGCACGCTCTTATCCTTTATGAAGAAATTGAAATCGCAAATCCCCGCGAGAGCGGCAATCTGCCCGTAAACTTCGCCGTTTATTACGCAGAACTGGAGCACCGAACCTTTGAGCTGTGCGGCCTTCAACAGAACGCCGGCAAGCCCTTCGAGCACGTTTACTCCCTCGCCTACGCGCACGCCCTTTGAATTGAGAATATAAACGACGGGCGTGCCGCTCTTTTCCGCGCTCGAAAGGCACTTCATTATCTTATTGCAGTTGGCCTCCGAAACACCTCCGCCGAGCA
>ERZ1643250.386-NODE-386-length-48212-cov-8.924123_pt1 | contig 48212 bp, 34 predicted proteins | sample MGYA00579262_ERZ1643250 | MGnify/ENA primary metagenome ERZ1643250 (study PRJEB29033, sample SAMEA4952265) | chicken gut metagenome | biome: Broiler Chicken; feature: Gastrointestinal Tract; material: Caecum | place: Ireland | collected 2018 | study: Broiler...
AGAAGCCCCCGCTTCAAAACCCGACAGGGTTTAAGCGGCGGGAGTACGTCACTCTAGTGCCGCATCTCTAACTAACAATTGAAAGAATCAAGCCCGGGAATTCATTTAAAAAGATTCCCGGGTTTAACTATTCCTGGGCCTGGATTCATTGCCCTTCATAGATTTGATTCACTCACCCAGCAGCTCCTCAAGAGCCTCGCAATCGAACCACAATTCCGTGCAGGGTTCACTACGAACGATAGACTCGACACGAATCCCATCAACAATGTTCGTCTGGACCTTCGGACGAGCGCCCTTGGTGACTGCAATGACATGCTTCTTACGAAGCGATGCAATGACACCACCAAGAGACCTACGGTTCCCCCACTCGATCTCCTCTGCGATCGTGTAACCAAGAGTCGAAATAGAGTCCTCGTAATCCGTGGAGATCATGTCACAGTTGTTGCCATCACCGAACCATTCATCCTTGAGCTTGCGCACCAATTCCCTTTCGTTCTTCGTGAGGACTGGCGCCTGGACTTCATCACCGTTGAAGTAGAACATTTCAATGACCTCCTGTGCTGCGGCTGACCCTTCAGACCGCTTGTCTTTTTGTTGATGTAATAATTGTAACATGTTTATAAGACTTGTGATGCCCCCGGTGTGTCGTATCCACCAAATGCAGGTCGGGACGGAAGCAACTTCGACAATACACCAGACAGCGCTACGTCTATCAAACAAAAAAGTGATCCTCCAGTTGCATTATGAGACCCACCATAGTAAATTGACCTATAGGCGTCCGCTTGTCCCCATCACATCAGTGATCACCCAAGATCAAACCAACTTGGACATGATTGTTCCAGGTAGATGAGGAGGCAAGATGGATCCAGTCTTTCAGAGAGGAATCTACGACCTTAAGGAGTTTGAGTTGGCTTCTAGGAAATCTAATAGCAGGAAGAATCCCGTCACACGAGCGCTCATCGGAATGTACTTCAATGAGGATACGATCGTAACAGAACGGTATGAGGGAGATCAATCGGTCGAGGAGCTGGATAGGATCATCCCCACTTATCAAAGTCAGGCCATACTGAAGAACTCGCTTGGCCGTGGGACCATCACCCACATCCCGGAATCTCATGGTGGGACAGTCAAGCTGGCAGAGGACAAGACCATCAGGAAGCATCCCCGTGTAACAATGCAGACCATCGAGGACTATGCTAGACTGAAGGACGAATCCGTCCGTGCGGTGAAGCTAGAACGTATGAGACTGAACGAGGAAGCCCAGAAGAACGCAGACCATAAGAAGCGCTATGCCGTGGCGTTCGAGGAAGATGACTGGCGGCCGGATGAGATCTACATCGTGACGAAAGGCCAGGGGAACTGGTCTGGACGTCTCATCTGGAGGAAACTTGTTGACGGCGAATGGAAAGACATCAATCCCGAGGTTGTCTATGTGAATGAGCATCCGGAGGAGGCGAATAAGATCTTCGATAGCATCAAAGGCAAGTCCCACGACGACGTATCTACCTCGAAGAGGAGCACCCGCAAGTCTACCAAGAAGACCACGGCCACCAAGCGTCCCAAGAGCAAGAATGACGCCGAGAAGATCGATGATTATGAGCCTCTGGTCGAGGAGAATGTGATCGAAGTCAAGGAATTAGATGACGAAGACGCCAAGTACGCCAAGATGCTTGATGATCTCGGCAACAACAAGACCGATGACTACGAGTTCGAGGAATGAGGCCAACCTACCATGGATCGTAATCAGCTTAGGTTAACCACATAACCACCAAATCAAGCTGATCCTATTCGCATTGTTGGATGGAGATCCACGATTTCGGGAGTGAAGACCTATCATAAATCAGATCAGGCGGGCCCGTTCTTCATTGACAGACCTTGATGAAGATGGGAATCTACCTGATCTTATTTTGTCTTTCTTGTTTTTGAAACTTAATAAACGATGAACGGCAAGATACAACCTGTAGCTCGACAAAGTACGTGGTCCGGGGTCAGACAAATGATGATTCCGTTCCTGATCCGCCTGCGGCCTGAATCAAATGTTTTTAGATTCATGCTTCCATTGGTTCAGACCGGGTCCTACATCTCTTCCGTCGGGAGCTTAGATTGAATTAGGCTCAGGGTCGATGCCATACCATGCGTCTCAAGCCTAATCAAAATGTTCACGGGCTGGAATCTGCTAAGATGGGCAATTCATCTCCAAGGAGGATCGGTCTCAAAATCGGAATTCACCAATGTTGCCTAATAACGAACCATAGGCTGTAGGATAGACGCTGACGGTTATAGAACGACTTCCCCACTAGACAATCTCTCTTCCTCCACTTGGCGAGACTCAAGTACCGGGATCTGCCCAAATCAAGTAGATAGACAGCTCACCCGATCATCATAAACAAAGATTCCAATTGCCCCCCCAATTGATCTTAATGACCCAATTATTAGAGGGCATTCAGGTCTAGAGTAACGTCCGTTCCCGTGAATGACTTGAGGTGAAGACTTGTCAGGCGCTGTCATGAATCGTGGCATTAGTGAAGACGCACCCATGGGGAATTCAGACTCAGATTGTTAGTTAGACGTGTCACTAGGTTACTAAACGTGCGATGTGGATGTAGCAGTTGCAGATTATGTTAGAATTGAATATGCAGGGGCATGACCTGCAACCATGAATAGATCACTTCACCCAAGAGGAGGTCAATCGTATGACAAATGACTTTAACATGGAATCCACCCTCAGGGACGCCATTCGTCCCATGGAGGCCTACTTTGATTTTGATGGGGTATTCAACGCATTCCCAGACCCCAAGATCTTACGTAGGGGAGGGCAGAACCACCTAGAGTGGCTGAGGAACGATGACCCCCGCAGAGAACTCTATGATCCAGACAAGAACGCATTCCTGCTCAACGGCAACTCCGTAATCAAGATCAAGGAAGGATCTTACAGAATCCATTGGTCTAACGAACTCACAGGCCACATGCGTCTACTTGTTGGGGAAAATGGTCTGTCCTTCCACTGGCTCACCACTTGGCAACCATACACAGAACTGCTAGACGATCTACTGGGGTTCTCCAGGGACACCAACGATGAGTATGAAGGGCCGTCGATCTCAACGGTGACTGAGCAATGGTATGATCCCGATACCCGGAGGGGGATCTGGACAGGGAAACCAGACACCATCTCCAAGAGAATACATAAGGCGTATGAGGAGGGCGAATCCCTCGGTTTGATCTGGGTTGATGATGAGGAATGCGACTGCACGGGGCTTAAGGCCATCCAGAACGCTTTGGACCAACATGAGGATAACGGGTCGGTCAAGGTCCTGCTTGTCCGCCCAGACGAGAAGATAGGTTTGTCTCGCCGTCAATTCGATGAGATCTTAAAGTTCGTCGAACATAGTGAGGATTACGACAGGCTGTCCTATGATGTTGAGCCATCAATCAATGATCCCTATGACGAGATGAACCGTGCCCACTTGGGATTCTGATCTTAACGGGGGCAAGCTGTCGACCTTTCACTGAGATCACTTTAATTGACTCGTGTGGCATCTGGAGTTGGTGGTCGTGGGACGCCATACGGGCTAGTTGGCTAAACAACAGCGGTCACACTTGCACCGGGATTTGATTTCCCTGTGATTCCAATCTTCCACCCAATTTAGATGCAATATTTCCATTATAAAGTTTAAAAGTTAATAAGACTAGGCGTAATAACGCAAAGTAACAAAGACGAAGCCTAGTGAGATCATTACGGAGGTTTGGGTCATGGCCGGTAGGAGAAGGTCTGGTGGAGGAGCTGGTGGGGCAGGAGGCAAGCTATGGGGATTCCTTGTTACGATCTTCGCCATAGCCCTCGCATTGGCCTTCATGAGAGCTAACGGCATCACTGATGTAGATGGAGCATTGAACTACTTCCAGAGCATGGGTAGGGAGGCCAATCAGATCTACCCCAAGAGAATAGAGGACGCCGTGTCTAAGTCCTGCAACTTCATCAAAGACGCAAGCTGCCTGTATGATCATAAGTCTCAAGAGAAGATCGGTGATGTGAACCATGACGGTAAGATAAATGATCTTGACTCGCAGGCCTACGCGAAGGAGAATGGTGTCACACTGGATCCCAAGAGTGGGTCTGACGGTGGAGACCGTGCGGCGTCCACCACCGGAGTGGACAATGGCAATGGAGGTCAAGCAGCCCCACCGACCAGTGAGAACAATGGTGGATCTGATTCGAGTGTCACATCTAAGAAAGAGAAGGATGAGATGCTTGTCAAGCTAGATCAATTAGAGGTGGCGGAGCCAGACACGTCTAAGGAGTATAAGAGATCTTACTTCAAGCATTGGATCACCGTTGATGGTGCTTGTGACGCCCGTGAGATGTCATTGAAGATGGTGGGTTATAAGACAGATCCCAAGACCTGCAAGGCGCAGTCTGGTTTTGATTATGTTGATCCCTACACGGGCAAGGTCATCTCAGATCCACGTAAGATCGACATTGACCACTTGCTGCCGCTTCAATACACATGGGAACATGGTGCATCTAAGTGGTCGGCTGAGAAGCGCAAGCAGTACGCGAATGACGTGAATGACGTGTTGATTCCAGTCGATGCGTCTGCGAATCGCCAGAAGGGAGCGAAGGGTCCATCAGCCTGGATGCCATCTAATAAGGTCTATTACTGCCAGTATGGCAAGAAATGGGTTGACGTGGCGTCTAAGTATGGGATCAGCATCACCAGCGCGGATAAGAAAGTGCTCAGAACAGCGATAGAGTCCTGTGCAGTGAAGTAAGACAACCTCCACGGAACAGACAACGAATGAAAATCCCTTGCATCAGATCGTAACTTGCTTTCCGATGCAAGGGATTTTCATTTGACCCCCATCTACCGTTCAGATCATTGCCTGACGATTCGGCTAGACAGGAGATCTCGCTTGATGGGTTTTCCGTGATTAAGTGATTAAGTGATTAATGTAACTCATCGTGTTAACCGGATTAACCCTCAAGACAACACGACGAATCTCGTAACACGCGAGGCGACCTGAGTCAGCGACGAGATCAACCCCACACGTCCCGACGACACATTACCTAGATAGACAAAGCCAGACCTTGGTTCATACTTGGTCATAGGGAACCGTATAAGGGGATGGGAGTCATGTGACATGGTGCATCAGCCCCAGCCTGACCACCGGAGATCGATACCAGATACCCGGCGCCCTTAACGCAGGGAAGAGTCATCACACCCGTCCCTGCCTCCCTTCTTCACTTCGAATGAACTGACCAACATCGACTGACATTCCCACAACCTGACCCCATCCCCCACATCTCCCAGCCGTCAATTGCCTCAGTCTCTATTAAGACGTACAATAGCCTTATGCCATTATTCAAGTACAAGCCAAAGAAAAGAAACGCTCAAGCATCTACCGGATGGAGTCATGGCCTAGCTTTCAAAGACGATAAGATCAACTGGGTGATACCCCTAGACTCTCTGCATGGTGTCCTGGTAGTGGGCTCTAAGGCGGATGACATAGGTTCTCGCGTCGTAAAGGCCATCGGGCAGACGTCAGACGAAGTGATGACCATAGACTTCAGGGGAGAGGGTCTCACCAATCTCAACGCCAGCGACAACACTGCCATAAGTCTTAAGGAGGCCACTGACCTACTTGGGAAGATCAAACAAGACTTCCTCCATTCACTTCAAGCGAAGCTATCAGCAGATCACACCAAGTCTCACATGTTCGGCGGAATCCTGAGATCGTCGGGATTTAGCGACGATCTTCCCCAAGAATCCAGTAGCTCTCCGTTGCTTGTGATCAATGGGCTTAAACCAAGAGATCTCAATGAGTTCGCGCCGAGTGACACCAGTATCGAAGACAAGGAGTCTAACGGAGAGGTTGGATCGCCGGCAGAACCAGATCTAGACGCAAGCATCGAGGAGATCGGAGCCTCTCGTGAAGCGTTGGGGGAATTGGTGGACAATGACCTGATGAACTCTATAGAGAATGTGATCAAGGCGGCCCGTATAGACACCATTCCCGCCGTCATCGTAAGATGGTCTCTGGTGCTCAGGATAACCGAGGCTCTAAAGAGGATGACACCGGAGGAACTGGAGGCCGCAGGGCATGAGGGCATTGCAACGGATGACAATGGTAAGCTCCCGTTGCCCGAGGACCCCGTCATCATCCAATCAACAGACGCATTGCAGCCTCGCGAGAATGAGGATTTAGTGTCATGGGCGGAACGTCTTGCCCAAGACCCAGTGACCGCCCAAGCCGCCTTGGCGTTGACTCAGTGTGATTCCAGACTGGGATTGCCTTGGGATCCCGTTGGCGGGTCCGAGGAACGGCAGAAGGCCATCCGGGTGTTGAAGAACGCCGTGGAGGCAGGTCGTGAGTCTAGTGCTGTCCATATGACGCCATTGCAGCGTCTTTGGGCTGATGTGGCGACCTTGATGCGGTTGTCTCGTGAGACGGGCATGAGAACTGTGATCATCGCCCCAGAACCAGATCTTGAAGCTCTGGCTGAGGTGATGCCGTCTATTGATGTTCGTGTCATCGCGGGCGACTTGAAGCCTTCAGACTCATGGGCTGCTGGGGTCCTCAATGAGGAAGACATCATTGATTATGGTTCCGGAGATCTTCAAGTGGTGAGCCTCGCCAAGATCGGTAGATTGAGATCTTCCATTGGCACGCTTCGATCTCCATTAATGAAGTCTAGCTACACCATGATCGATCTCATCTAGAGATCTATCCAGAGACCGTTCAAATGAGGATCAGGAACAAATTCAGATTCGCATGGTCGTTCTCTATTCTTGTCAATCGGAGAGATGGACGGCAAACGGGGGCTGGTTGAGATCTTAACGGTAAAATCGTAGCAATATTCCATCAATTCCATTTCCAGCTCCTTGTTGTTGGGGGATCAGGTCTTAACGGCTTGGTCCCTCTTCCCATTCCTATTGAAGATCTCCCATCTACCCCCAATGACCTAACAGGAACGAACAATCAGATCTCAAGCAAACCAATAAGTAGATCAACTTAATCAAATTGACTTGACTAGCCCCGGTATTTTTGTGATCATGGTTAACATTCAAGATCAGGAATGTTGACCGGGAGACGATACATGCACGATCAGGAGAAATCCGTCTTCCTTGAATCGCCTCAGATTCAATTAGGCTTGAGACGCATGGTATACCATCGACCCTGAACCTAATCAAGTCGATAGAGGCTTGAGATCTGTTAAGACGAGTATTCCATCATCTTCAGCGGAAATCTACCTGAGACCGCTGGATTCCAGACACCAAGGATTCCGTGACCGACGTCTCGGGTTGATGACGATCTTCGTCCCAAGTTGGTAAAACTTCCAATGATTCCGTGAGGTTATAGCTCTGCTGACTTGGTCATAGGGAACCGGTACAGGGGGATGGTAGAGCACTAGACCGCTTCAATCGCACAGGATTATACGGACTCCTAAATCATAAGATCAAATCATAAGATCATTAATCACCTCCATGTAGCAATCCAAGCCAACTCCCAACGATGAACGGTCACCAGTCCTCATAGAACCCAACACCAGCGGCCATGACAACCCGTTCTACAGTACAATTCACCTCAGTCAACCAGTCAGGTCTAACGATTGCAAAACACCACTACGGTCAGCGACCTGCTGGATGGGTTACACTCCGGGGATCTACACAATAGGGAGGATTCAGTCAAGTCATGGGACGCGCCATCAGCAACATCGGACTCAAAAACGCCAATAGCACATCAACGGATGACGAGGACGTACAGTGGGGGCAATTCCCCAAGGGGAGTCACCTCCACGTCCCAGACCTAGACCTAGACACCGAGATCAAGGCCAGCGACTACACGAGCCAGATGGAAGCTCTCTACTATCTGCTGAGGGGAGACAACGTGGTGCTCTGCGGTCAAGCGGGAGCTGGGAAGTCCTGGGTGATCGACACCTACAAGAAGATCATAACCCACTTCCAGCCACGACTGGAGAAAGAGGGCAAGGAGTTCAACATCGCGACCACCGCAAGCACCGGCGTGGCAGCCTCACTGATCATGGGGCAGACCATCCACTCCTGGTCCGGGCTGGGGATCAGCGTGGACAAGTTTGATCCACGCAAGCTAGACGGTAAGAGCAAGGGGGCTTGGGTGAACGCGAAACGCAGGATCCAGCAGACCGACTGCCTCATCATAGACGAGGTGTCTATGCTCCCGGCCTACTTCCTCTCGAACCTAGATCGCGCATGTAAGATCGCCCGCAAGAAGCCAGACAAACCGTTCGGTGGATTGCAGGTGGTTCTGGTCGGTGACTTCCTGCAGCTCCCTCCAGTAGATACACATCAGAAGGATTCAGACGGTCATGATGTAGACGCCTCATACTGCTTCCACGCGAAGGACAACACCGGTAAGCCCATCTTCGGCGTAAGTGGATTCAAGTGGTGTTACCTTGACAGGGTGAGACGGTCTAAGGATGACAGGCTCACTGATCTACTGAACGGCATCAGGAACGAGAATGTATCTAAGCAGGACCTGAGGAATCTTAGGTCTAGATTCGGTGTGAAGCCGGAGAAGGGGAAGTCTTACACCCAGCTGAGGACCGTGAATCGTTCGGTTGACTCCTACAATGAGGAACGATTGGCTAAATTGCATGGTAACGATCAACATTACCGGGTGTCCTGGGAGGGAGACGCGAAGAAGGCCCGTGAGTTGATCAAGAACGCGAAGATGACTGACATCGACCTGAAGCCGGGCGCTGTGGTGATGTTGACGTCGAACCGCGCGATTCAGGGAGACTCCCAGCATGTGAATGGTTCTATGGGGACGATTCTGGAGTGTGATCCGCATTATGTGAGGATCCTATTCAATGACGGTCAGACGAGGGATGTGTATCGTCAGGCGGACGACATCACTCAGATCGTGGTGGATGAGCATGTCGATGAGGACACGGGTGAGACCGTGGTCGAGGAGCTGGAGGAGACGATCGCGACGGTGAAGCACCTACCGATCCGTCTGGCTTGGGCCATTACAGTCCACAAGTCTCAAGGCCAGACGTTAGACGGTGCGATCATCGATTTGTCTAAGTGCTTCCAAAAGGGCTTGGGTTATGTGGCATTGTCCCGCTGCAAGTCGCTTGACGACATCATCATGGAGGGGGCATTTGAAGATCTTCCGGTTGATGCGTTGAAGATCGATGATGAGGCGTTGAAAGCAGATAGGAAGATCCGCGCCAAGGCAAAACGTGACCGTGAGGCGTTGATGGAGAACGAGGTGAGAGTCCATGACTTGGAGGCCGCCTTGAACGTGGCGTCTAGCAAGGCGGCTGTGGCTAGGTTGAGGAAGCAGATCGACGAGGCCCCGGGAGTGGACTCGATCATGGGGGATGATAAGAGCTGTTATGAGTTCGTTAGGGACCATAGGGCTCGTAGGTTGTCTGCGAAGAAGCGGTCTAAGCAGGTCTGGGACAATGCAGGCCGTGGCAGGAAGTCCCCCTCGGGTTTCGGGTTCCACAAGTCCTGGTGAGGCATCTGCCTAGCTTTGCTAGACATGATAGTAGTGATGGATGGTAGATGGAGTGGGGAAGATGTCTATTGTCTATTCTAGGCGGTGTCTATGATGCTGATCCTGTTGCATGACAAAATCGCCTGACCCGGAGGCCAACCAAAATCAGCGGCGGACCTGTTCACGCTCGGGACGAAACATAGCTCACAACATGGAAATGCCCTCGAACCAGCACAACAACCGGTTCGAGGGCATTCATCTACAGCATGACATGACAGGAATCACAACGAGCGGATGAAATCATCGACCGACCGTTCTAAACGCTTCCTTTCAGCGACCAACCCGGACACCCTGTCCTTGAGCATACGCACAGCCAAGTCATGGTTATACTGACCGCTCTCGACTTCCTCATTATAATCAACGAAACTCACGCCAGCGAACTCGGAATCCTTCATGAGCTCAGATTGTTTGCTGGTACCCATCGGCACGAAAGGAGTACCCACTTTAAGGGTCCCCGTGTCCTTATGCAACACCCGAAGGCTCACCTTATCCTCAGGGACGCCATAATCATCGGAATACATATACCACGTATCCGTATGGGACATCACCACATAGTCACCGTTATCATCCTTGCCGAGGACATGAGATTCCAACGCGGTACTGTTGCCAAACCCCTTCTCCTCCTTTAGACGGCGATGGAACTCCTCATCCGCCTGCTCCTGACCGCCTCTGGCGTCGGCTTCACGGAACGACTTCCACACATCTGCGTCCCAGGTGGTGGCATACCCATCACGTATGACCCCGGTCAGGGTGTCATACCGTTTCTCCACATTCTCAACCTCAGCATCAAGCCTCTGATAACGACCGTACGCCTCATCCATTGCACGCTTGGCCTTATCAGACTCCTTATCCTCATCAGTCTCCCCAATGTTAGACCGAACAGACACCATGACGTCCTCCATGGTCTGATCAAACCTCTTGTTCTCCTCGGCACGCTTGACGTAATCCACATCCCGTGTGTAATCCCGCGCCTGTACCAATGATTCACGGGCGCCATTAACATCCACGACATCAAGAGGGAAACTCGCCGTATAATCACCATCCCGACCTGCCATGATATCATACCCAGTCATACCCCTCTGCACGTCAAAGGACATCTTCATCCTATCCACGCCCCTGAACTTGGTGGGCTTATACGATTTCAACGTACCATATGACTTCGTATCATCAGGATTGTTACGCAACACGGCGTTCTTGTACCCGCCATCCCTCAACACATCGGAAATGACAATGGGCACGCCGCTCTCCTTAAGCACCTCCATCTTCGCCTCAATACCATCCGCATTGTCGAAATCAGCCAACGCCTTGTCATAACGCTCCGCCAGTCCACGGGCTTCCGCCTCCATGGCCTTGGCTCTAGCCCTTCGAGCCACATTCCAAGCACGGGTATAATCATCCACCCTGTCCTTGTACTCCTCATGAGACTCGTCCCTGGTAGACTTCAACCGCTCTATGCCCTTGGCGTACCCATCGTCAAGCCTTACCTGCAACGACGCCTTATCAGGGTCAGGGTGCGTGTACTCCTCCATCAACGAATCAATGCTGCTCCGCATATCGTCATCAATAGGCTTCAGACTACCCTCAGGCAACCCATGATTCACAGGGTCGGCACCAACGAGTTCAAACCCGGTCAAATCTGTATGACTACCATCGGTCTTCCTGCTCATCCCCTCAGGTTTGACCGCATGTCGCTTATGCCATTCCTCGGAAGCGGACTTCGCCTCGCCCATGGTCTTGTAATGGTTGTCATCACCAGAACCACCACCGAACGGACACTTCCCCTGTACCGCATGACAAGGACCATAATCCCCAGTCGCAGGGTTCACATGGAACCTACCAGCCATCATAAACCTCCAATTGCCAATTCCTACAATACGTGTACCGGTCATGTATCAATGGCATTGCCACTGGCATGACGCCAAATCTACAATCATAATAACGTGTCACTTCCTGTTTGAATCTAACCCATTCGGTACAATAGTCACTATCTGACATAACCATGATCACAAATACGATTCCGCCCGCGAAAGGAGACCACATAAGCAGCCCGTTTGTCCACGATCCGGCCCCAACCATCTCAGCGAGGGGGCAACCTGGTGCGGATAAGTCGGGACCGGACGTCGCACTGCAACTGGGATCGCCAGACACGAGGCGCGCATCTCAGCAGGGCCGAAGACGCCATCACGACACGGGATAGGGAGTGACCTTCATGACAAGCACCCCGGCTTATAGAGAAACCGTGACCAACGATTACATCGCTAGAACCAAGCAGAACGTGGCCACCGCGGATGTCATCATCCTGGTTCGTGAAAGATAAGAACTAGTTGCCCACCCGGCTGATGATCGTTGAATCTAGTTGATGTAACGATGTGAATAGAGAAAGAATTGGAATTTTAAGATGACCACGAACAAGCAATACAAACATGTATCAGATTTCCAAACCAAAGATTATGCAGGTTATACGGATCAAGGTTTGATGATAACCCCTGAGAAAACGAAAATCTTGGCCGAGTCTTTGATTCGTTGGGAGATGACCGTGAACGAGGACGCCATTGACGCCTCTGTTAAGACGGCAAAGACCTTGCTGTTGCATTTGGGTTATGATCCCACATGGGTGGAGGACAAGTTCATTCCCAGATTCGATAGAAATCTTACCAAGCTAAATCAGAACAAGCCCAAACCCAGTCGTAGGAACTGGTGAGGGGCCCACTCGGTTATTGAGTCCATTCATTGACCCTCTTATTGGCGGATGAACCCATAGACGGTCAAAACAAAGCCAAGCCGGGAAGACTGACTCTCTTGTTTCCGGCTTGGCTTGATTCGTTTATTGGTCGATCTGGGGGTGATCAACAATTAGTGACTTTATTCTAGATCCCGGCGGAAGTGGGATCTCCACATTTGTGCATTCCCAGAGATCGCCCGTGATCTCAATCGTCTTTACTTCTTATGCATCCTCCGCCATTGGTCTACGGCACTCTTGAAACCGTATGCCTTGGCTTGATTGATGAAGTCCTTCATGGCTGGGGCCTCAAGACCTGCGGTCAACGCGATGACCATAACCAGTAGATAAAGGACTCCGTATAAGGTGAGGACACCTAGCGACATCCAAGTGGTGGTTATCGCGTAGAGGTTGTAGACAACGAATAGGAGATTGATCCAGTCCCATCCCGTCTTAGGCCCACCGTCCCTCCAAGACCTGAATGGGAACGCCCTCTGACGGATCTGCCATCCAATGAGGTACATGATGATCACGCTGAGCACTAGATTCAGAACCATAAACAACATAGTGATTTGACTCCTTCTTGGCTGGGGAATAAGATTCTGTTTGATTTAGATTTGATTCCATAGATTCTCATTGCAGATTAATGAGATATTTTTGATGGTTCCTCGTTAAGGTCGACCATCTATCTTGTTTCATAGACGGTAAGTCTAACGGAATCTACAACCTATATCAAATGAGATCTGTTGGAGTCCTGGTTGTTTCGTAATATGATTTTGTCATTGAGGAGGTCTACGAATCGTGGAGAATGACAACTTGAGACAATAAGTCTTATTGGCGAATCAAAATGGAATTACAATTTTTCAATTAATTAGAGCACAATCTAAAATAGAATTGCAATTGTTACGCCGATTCGTAGATTCAATCACATGCATGTTGGTTGTCGTCGTAATGAAAGGGAGGAAATCTTATGGCAGGTAAGGCCATGGACAAGGAAAACAGACCGGATGATGCAACACAGGAGACGGAGGTGATCGAGGAAGTGACCACCGGGGTGGAATCAGTCGATGATGCCGGGAATGCGATTGTGGTGGTAGACGAGACAATCACTCCCGTTGATGGTGCCGATACTGGCTCAGTGGGTCCTTCGGTAAGTCCGGCAACGGAAGATGACGCTGGGGGTCATGTTGCGTCTGGGTCTAATCAAGAGGTGTCAGCTTCCACGGTGGCCGGCGATCTGAACAATCAGCATAGGGCCAAGTCTAGGAATCATCGGTTGAAGAGCAGGGAAGACATCTTGTCGTTTGAGAACCTCCGTAAGGAGCATGACATGGTCTTGTCGTTCCGTAGCGTGTCTCTTATGATCCTTGCGATCGTGTTGTGCATTCCTTGGCCTGCGAGTTTCATTCCGTTGAAGTTCCTGTTCTTCCTTGTGTTGAGTTACACTGCGATTTACAATGAGGTCATGATCGGTGACGAGTATGCGGTCCGTCAGGATAAGTCTAGCAAGTGGGCTCATGTTCTGTCTTATGTGGCGTTGGGTGTCGTGGCGTTGTTGTTCGTGGTGGCTGCTGTTCAGGTGGGGTCTGAGGTCACTAGCCTGTCTAATGCGTTAGATCAGGCGAATGCCCATCTGAGGGCTGCTGGGCTGACGGATCAGATGGTGATCGGCAAGTGATTGTCAAGCGTGAGAAGTCCTGCATCTTAACGATCTGAAGGATACCAGACATAGAATTAGGCTCTACAGTGATGCTATGACATCACTGTAGAGCCTAATTCGTTTTAAGAGCATGACAAGCTGGCTTCAGTCACCCAGGTAGATGTTGATTCAGCTGATTCGTCGTATCATCAGAGTTAATGCCCAACCGACAGAACCCATTGATTAGATAGATTTCATTTACGATCTTGCCAATCTACCATTCCTGGAAACCCTTAAAGCACAATTGATGCGTCATTGCAGGTCTAGGTTCTAGTTGGGTTCTAATCCTATTTTAGAGGCCATGACGGCGTCCGTACGGGTTAACCCTATTGACGGCCTTATTGATGCAAATCATGATTGTTTGATTAACGGCGGATCATTTTATATAGATCACCGTGGAGATCGTCACTCTACAATATCTAATTTGAAAGCGGCCCCAGTGGGCTCTATAAATCTATAAAGATAACCAATTCGTTTCATAGGCAGACCGGGTCAGGGAAACAAGGATGGCCCGGCGGTCGCAAGGAGAACAAATGGGTAAAAGACTCAGCAGCGGCAAGAGGAACACCACTGCGTCAGCGAAAGACACAAAACTATTGTGGATAGTCATCGTCTTACTAGCCTTGCTGGTCGCAGGAGGAACCTTCGCCATCCTCAACAACATCACCAAACAGGATACTTACTACGTCCTCAACACGAACCTCCCATCAAGAACGCAGATCACACCTCAAGACCTGTCCCCCGTGAGCACCAGCCAGAACTCGGCGCCCCAGAACGCAATCGGACTTTCCGAAGTCCAACAGGGCACCGTCTACACGAAGTACCCACTCCAGGCCGGCGACGTCATCAGCGCATCCAACGCTGGATCGTTAGACACCATCAACGAGGGAATCCCCGACAACTGGGTGGTGACGTCCTTCGAACCGGCGGACAATGATCCAATAGTAGAGAACCTCCAGAGGGGAGACTACTTCGACATCATGGCTACCAACATGAAGAAAGAGGACCAACGCCCCGCGGGAGACAACAGCAGCAATCTGGGACAGATCAAAGTCGGCCAGTACGTCTTCCGTAACGTGATGGTGCTAGACAACCCGGCCACCACCACAGCGAATGACAACAATGACTCCGCCAACGGGGCCACAAGCCAGACCCAGAACAGCACCACCTCATTCGTGGTCGGTATGAGCCCGCAGAACGCCGCGATGCTCACCATCCTCACGAAGAACTTCGACACGAAGATCGTGATGAGCCCGCGTTACAACACATACGCGAACCCATCCGAGTTGGACGATCTGTATAAGACCTTCGATTTCAACGCCGTCATCGGTGACAACCCGACCGGTATCATCGCCAGCGAATGCCTCGCACAGGAGGAAGACGGCAAGTACAAGATCAACTCCAAGACCGGAACGGTAGACACCACGAAGGAGAACTGCACAGATCCAACATTCGCTCCGAAGGAACGTGACCCGTTCGGTGTGCCGTATGAATTCAACGCCCAGTATGATCGCAGGGACGAGAAGGGAGACATCATCCCGCTCACCCAGAACGAGATCAAGTGGTGCCAGAACATGTTCGGTGAGAATGCGGATTACTACATGGGCGACTCCTGGGCCGACGAGAAGCAATACTGCGTTGACCACACCTCCAAGGACGCCAAGGATGACGTGAACTTCAAGAAGATGTACGATGAGCAGAAGAAGGAGATCGCTGACAGCCAGCGCAATAGCACCTCCGGTTCCCTCTCGTCATCATCCAACAATGAATCGCCTGACGCCGGCGATTCGAGCACTTCAGACGAATCCCCGTCACCGGAATCCGCGCCAATCGAGTGAATGGCTCTGATGATCTGCAAGGATCATCTATATCAGCCTAAATCACAAGGCAGATGAATAAGAAAAGGGGGAAGACCCAACGATCGTTTTGACTTAGATCGTTGGGTCTTCCCCTTTTATGTCATTCGTCCAATCGTCCACTATTCCCGGCGAATCTAGGTCTCTGGGATCAATTGTTGATTGTAGACAGCCAACAGTTTGGGGTTTACGAAGACCATCAAGAGGCAATGATGGTGAACGGCTTGGCCTAGAAGATCATCAAGAAGATGGGTTCTGTCTAGTATGATCACGAACGGTGAATCAATCGTAGAAGAGGCAATAGAATAGATCCAATTAGTAGATTCCAATCGACTGGACAAAACGAACGGGTTATGCATGGATGACTTGTGGGGCGTCGGGCTTGATTAGACCACTCCATTGACTTTCCATTCCGGATTTATTTAAGATTCAAGCTCTTGTTATATCCACAATTCATGTCGTGGTAGCTCCGGCTATCAATAAGTCATAACAGAGATAAGGAGCGGTCCTGGTAGATCACAACCATTAGATCGGTTTGAAACTTGAAGCCAGTCTAATGGAGATTAAATCCCAAGACTGTTCCACAACCTAAGACTAGGAGGACGGTCACATGCTAAAGGCCATCTATGTCGGGGATGAGAACATCTGGAGCTTCATGAAAGACCAGATACGGCCCGACTGGGATTGGCAGGTCCCAATCCCGACACCAGACGCGCTATGGGACGCGATCGACAACGGACAGGCAGACGAGGCCACCGCAGTGATTGTGGTGAGTCCGCAATTCTACAGCGAGGCCATGAACAGCGGCAACGCCGACCTACTCGAAAGTTTCCAGAACCTCGTATTCACCGCATCTCAATCTGCCCTTGTCATGATCATCAACTTCTGGCCCGAGTTGCAGTCTCAAATAGACTCCAACATCCTCGCCTACGCAGGACAGCAAGGCAACGATCAGGGGGTCCTCGGCAAATACTGGTGGATCGACCCCCAAACCCCACTGCCAGACGTGGACTCCGCCGTAAGGGAGTACATCAACTCTGAATACTCAGATCCAGACACCGCAAAGCTCATCGCAGAAGCCGAGGGGCTCACCATCGCATCAGCCCACCAAGGAAATGGGATGCTGTCTAACGCAGTCAATGCGATCAATGACAAGTTCAACAACAATGGTTATGATGATTACGGAGAACCGCAATTCACCAACAATTACGGCAAGAAGGGTCAGATCATCACCGTCACGTCCTCCAAAGGCGGAGCCGGCAAGACCACAGTCAGCCTAGGAACTGGGGAATGGATCTCGCTGTCTAGCATCAAATCAGCCCAGAAGGGCCTCATCCCCAAGCCACTGAAGGTCTGCGTGGTCGATCTTGACGTCCACGACTCCCAGATCGGATCTGTCATCGGAAAATGGCAACCGACGATCCTCGAGGTCGCGCTGAACGGCGTGAACGAGGACACCCTAGAACGCACCATCATCCATGACAGTAGATCTCAATGCGACTTCCTGTTGTCCCCTAAGCTACCGAACGCAGCGGACACCATCCCACCTACGAAGTTCGATGAGATCATCAAGATGCTCCAATACATGTATGACATCATCGTGCTAGACACCTCGGTCGAGTACACAAGCGAGTTGTTAGGTCAGTTCATCTACCCAATGAGCGATCGTATCATCTTCGTCACGACCTTAGACCGTAGATCAGTCACTGGTCTACGCAAATGGATCTTGTTCGCGGGCTCTCCGGAGGACAAAGGCGGCGCTGGTGTAGATCTGGCTAGAGTGAGCGTGGTGATCAATCGTGGTCAGAAGGGCGTGAAGATGACCCGCCGTGAGATCGAGGATTCGATCAGGACGTCTACCCAGAGGGCTTACCAGCAGTTAGACATGACGATCCCCGTTGAGGATCAACATACCCCAAAGTTGATTGGGGCCATTCCAGACATACCCAATGGGCTTCTGATGAAATGCTGCAATGAGCAGAAGTTCTGGCTGTCCTTGAAGATCCCACCATTCGAGAAATCGATCTCCGAGTTCTGCCGCAGGATCGTCCCGTCAGTGTTCCGTGACAAGTTGTTCCGTTTGACGGACTCTGCCAATTAATAGATTAGATTCTTGGGTGATCAATGGGGCTGGCACAGATGATGGCCGGACCACGACAACCCGAATCGGTGGGGTGTGATCGCCCCGTCGCATCTCTGGTGCCGATCCCACCACCCTCGTTTGAGTAAGTGAAGATCGAAGCCTGGGCCACGCTTACTGGGTTATCATCCAGTCTGCAGACCCGGGCTTCGATCGTATTCAAACGAAGATCATTGGCCATGAACCATTTTCGAGTCTACTCGGAATGGAACCTACAGAAATGTTGTCAAGCTAAACGAACCGATCTTGAATCGGTCGACTGGTCATCAAACTGGGCGAACAAGACGATTAGACCGTGGATCGATCTGGTCTGAATGAAGTCAATGGGAGACTACGATCACAGTGAGATCTCACGGTTCGTACTTGGTCATAGGGAACCAGTGTAATGAGATGGGTTTCTAACAACAATGAATCAAATCGAATTAGACAAACAAAGATAGAGTGTGACCGCAGTCATGTAGTCTAGAAATCAGTTTTGCCAACTTTTAATTTGGTCTGTCATTGTTCCATGTCCTGCCTGAATTAGATTGTTCAAATTTCAGAATCCTACGATCTCAGACTAGATTCCCTTTAAGATGATGGATTATACGTCCTAACGGTTTTCGGCGCTCCATCATTTTGATTAGGCTCAGGGTCGGTGTCATACCATGCGTCTCAAACCTAATTGAATCTAAGGTCTGAGGATCCCCACCGTCTATACTGATTTCCCCGCGATTGGGAGCTGCGATGGAGTCAGGCCTCCAAAGAACGAATCGTCTGAACAATCAAGTAGATCCAATCAACATCAGAGGCTGCAATAAATCGTAGGTCAAGCGAACGAAGATCTGTAAAAGAAAACCCAAGCTGGTTGTCCTATGATTCGTACTTGGTCATAGGGAACCGTATAATGGGATGGACTCGTCTCCCAATTCCCTGGAACCACATCAACCGTAATGATAACCAGGATAGAACTGGAGTAGATCGCACTCAAAATATCTAATAGCAATAATGATTCAATCCAAATTCGACTAAGGAGACTTGATTCAGCCATTCAGTCTAAAGACAAGTCTAAGCAAGGAGCATGGAATTGGAAGAAGAGGAAGAACCGAAGAACCCAGTGGTAGACCCAAACGAGGTCACCTATAGGCCAGCGCAGAAGACCGCTCACTCTAACCAACGACAAGCCGAGATGATAGCAGACATCATCAAGAAAGGGAAAAGGCACTTTGGATCTGCCGCCGCGTCACTCACACACCTTCAAGATCCAGACCGTAAGGGGGAACTCCCCGAGGGTTGGAAACCAGAAGTGCTAGATGTGGCGATCAAGGGAGAGAAGTCCACCTCAGAGTTCATAGAGAAGTGGATGGCAGACAAACCCGCCGCAGTGCTGGTAGATTCCCTCCACATCCCGGGGGCTGGCAGGGAGGAGGTCAATGAAGACACAGGTCTTTTAGAGGGCGGTGACACTGACCACATCCTCATCATAGGGGATTACCTGATTGTCATCGACTCCAAGGCATGGAAGAAGAAATCTCGGTACACCGTACAAGACAGCCACACTGTTCTGAGGAACGGCAAGGAGTTCCCCGGAGGCAACGTGAAGATCGATGACGCCCTACACATGTGGTTTGACTACATCGACGACGATGACCTTGAGATCTTCGGCGCCATCTTCATTGACAACGATGACGAGCAAGATCCCAAAACGAAGGAATGGTCTACGTCTGTCTTCCGCAATAGGAATTGGTGGCAGAACTACTGGTTCCTTGTAGAACAGTCTCGTATGAAGTCCTGGCTAGATGAACGCTACCGTGAGATCGCCGGTTATGACGAGGACTCTGGCGAGTATGAAGATCTGGACTCGATCAAGTTGATCAATCCGAATCTAATAGCTCAAGTAGCGAATACCTGCCAACGTCCCTACTCATGGAGCGACGCCAAGGGGATAGACATGAAATCCCTTCTAGGCTGACCCCATTGAGGCGAACGCAAAAACAACTCTTGTAAAATCAAATGGCCCGCGAGACGAATGCAAATCATCCCACACGGGCCTTTTTGCTGATACAAGACCCACTCCGCCAAATCATACTCCATCGTTGTCTATGCAGCAAAGTCATTCACTCCAAAAACAATAACTAGCGAATGACCGCTATTCCAGTCGAGCAAGATCTCAAAAAGATACTTGGTCATAGGGAACCGTATAATGGGATAGGACCATCGGAACAATGCTCTACTTGATTACGTCACAAGAATACAACCCAGCGACCAGCCGCAACAAATCCTATTGACTCACCACAAGCCAAGAGTCCTATCAACCCCATCAACTCGACACGACAAGCGCCAACTCGACACGACAAGCGCCATCAACCACCAATCGCAGCAGCCCAAGAGCTCAAGCCAAGCAGCCTTGCCCTGATGGTAAAACACAACCCAACCTGACCCTCCACTCCACCTCCCGACTCTGAGGACTCTGAGGACAACCCTAAGAATTAGTTAGACCTAGATTAGATCGCCCCAAGCCTAGGCTCGTCGCCTCAAATCCAGCCCAAGTATGCCTTGTCAATACGTCTTGTCAACCTATCATGATAAAATTAACCTCATAAAACCAGGAATCACAAATAGAAGCAAAACAAGGACATTACAAACAAGAACGCCGATTCAACGGGTTAAAGTCCATTACCCGCTAGAGTCCACAAACTAAGGAGCTAAGACCCATTCCAGCAGCAACCGAATGGGTCATCATTATGGCACGTCACAAAGCTACCAAACGGAATCGATCATACAACAAGCTCTCCACACCTCCCTCCAATCAGAAAAGCCGCCATTCCAGCCGAGGCAACAAACACTCCTCCCTCACCCTACCCGGTCTAACGACCATGAAGAACATCTGGACGTCCCCCATCCTCAGGACGCTGGGAGCGATCACACTCACCGGAACCCTGCTCAGCGTTGGAATGTCCATCCCTCACTCTAATGAGATCACAACCCCCAGCCCGTCTATGGACATAACCAGAACCACTTTACATGACACGGTGTCCCGATCTAAAGCCCGTGAGGATCTCAACCATACCTCCACAACACAGAAGAACCCATCTGACAACGCTAACACGGATAGATCTGGTGCAAGGTCCATCCCCTCTACCACTGACTCAACATCTACCTCTATCGGCAAGGTGACAGGCTCATGGACCCTCGGGGAGTCTAACGACAACCTCCACGTCCCCTACTCCAAGACCCCACTGGAGAAAGTCCAGGACGTGATGAAATCCCAGACAGCCAAAGACCTAGACCGTCTCAGGAAGTCAGATCGCCATGCGGACGGCTTCGGAACCTCAAAGACCACTGGCGATGATCTACCGTTGACGAAGACCATGATGGCTGAGCTGGGCAAGTCCTACGAGAAGCTGCGTCCCTCAGGGTTCAATCCGAATCATGACACCGGGGACAAGGGGAACGCCTACTCGTTCTCCCAGTGTACTTGGTGGGCTTACGTCCGTCGTCACCAGCTGGGCTTGCCTGCCGGGTCCCACATGGGAGACGGTCGTATGTGGGCTTCCACCGCTAGGTCACTGGGTTACTGGGTTGATCGCAACCCGATGGTGGGTGATGTGATCGTGTTCCAGCCGGGCCAGGCGGGCGCTGACGGTTATTACGGTCACGTCGGGGTCGTAGAGAACGTCATAGAGTTAGACGGCAAGAAGTGGGTGGTGACTTCAGAGTCCTCCGCAGAATACAACGGGAAGCATTTCAGCAGAATCCTTGGTGACGTAGGGCGATTCGAGTACATCCACTCATGATCAGCGAATCTACTCAGATTCAGGTGGTGAAACCAGGATCTCCGGTCATGGAGACCTACCTTAGATTCAATTAGGCTCAGGGTTACTGTAATACCACCGACCCTGAGCCTAATTAAATTGATAGAGGCTTGGAATCTGTTGAGACGAGTATTCCATCATCTCTGACAAAATCGAGGCTGAGACCGCCGGATTCCAGATCCCCGGGTGGGCGAAATAACGACTTAACTCTTGTTCATCTCCATTTCAGGTTTTAACGATTCCACAAAGTAAAAGTAATTTGGATCTGTCGATTCGTACTTGGTCATAGGGAACCAGTGCAATGGGATGGGAGTTCGAGGAAAATCTCAGGATCCACAATTCTCCGACCACCGATCAAAACCAGAAGCCACTGACTCGCGTCTGTACAAACAAGAACCTTACAAGCACCTCAGAAAGTTCCTTGCACCTGGTTATAGGGGGTCAGCTCAACGGGTGATGTCCCCTAATGCCGCCATCCTATCCTCATCCAGTAGAACCAACACCTACCCCTGATCCAAGCTACAATCATCACCCATGAGGATAGGCAACAAGTCACTGATCAACCACCCCACCGCCGCCTTCATAGGGCCAAGACATGGATACGATTCCACTGACGAGCAGCTCTTCAGGACAGCATTGGATGACTGGCTCAACGATGGTGGCGTTGTGATGACTGGAGGGGCGTTGGGGGCTGACTCAATCGCCATGAATCACACAATCCAGTGGGCTGAAGATCACAACAGCATCGAACTGCCGCTGATCATCGTCCTACCGAGGTCCTCCACGCCAATGACCCTCACAGACTCAGGGCATGTCACTGCCGCTTCTCCCAGTTCTAATTCCGATCTGTTCGACTACACGGCCACCCATGATGGTCTCCTGATCATGAGGAATCTCGGCGAATGCCTCCCCAGGGGGGCTGCGTACATCGAGCGGGATGACCTGATGGTGCGACTGTCGAATCAAGTCTTTGTTCTCGCTTATCTGGATCCGCGTTCCGGGACTGGAGCGACCATACGAAGAGCTAGGAAGCATGACGTCCCCGTCACCGTCTGCGGTCGTAACCTAGTGGATTGAAACAACTGGGTGCTTTCTCGGACCTCCCATGCATTTCCCGTATGATTCATACAAGAGACCTTCAAGTTCACGTACCTCAAACCCGTCCCTTCTAGATCGGTGCGATCCCGGACATACCAGGCTGGTTGCTGGTGAAATGCCACAACGAACACAAGTCTCGCCCATGCGCACACATTCCTTCCATGAACAACATTCCAGTAACGGCACCGATTCAGAACGCCAAGCCAAGACGGTCGTTGAATCGTTAACCACTCATGCCAACAGACTCCCAAGTACCTCGTACTCCATACTGGCCCTCTCGAACGCCAACCCGTCCAAACGAGACTCCTCCCTGTCCAGCCTCGCGTCGAACAGTCCGATAGACTTATGGAACAACCCGGCGATCTCACTGCCCGACCCATCCTCACGTTCCTCCTCACGTTCCATCACCGACAACCGGAGCAAGGACTCGAATGGGGCGCGCAGTCCCGCGACGAACGCCACACCAGACTCAGTCTCCCCGGCCTCCATACGGCCCGCGATCTTATTGACACGCTCGACGAGGAGTCTCAGCCGCTGATCATCACCGTCGTATGCCAGAAGACCGTTGTCACGTAAGACCTCGGTCCCACCATGTTCGTCCACCGCCTCGTCTGCCAATCTGCGAAGCTGCACCAATTCCTCGTTGTATGAATTGGTCTCCAACCTCTTAGCGTCTTCCGCCATAGATCTCCTCTTGGCCTCGTCTGCGAAGAAATCCTTGAACGCGTCAGACATGGGGAGTCCCGCCTTCTTGTACCAGTAGTACAGGTGGCATGTGATACCGTCCTTATCCAATTCCTTGTCGCCGCCTTGCTCTAGGTACTCGTTCCACATGGCGTCTAACTGGACTTCGAGGCGGTGTATCTCAGTCTCGTTCCCCTCGAACCTTGTCCGCATCTTATTCAAGAGCCACTGCCTGACCCGTCCTTTTTTGCAGCTGCGATCGAGAAAAAAGGAGATAAGAGGGACTGCGACTGTCATGCCAACGAGCATGACGATAGAGAGGGGAGTCATTCCCGTCGCTATGACAACAAGGAAAATTGCACACGCCACGAGAGCCTCCACCACGACCAAATCAATGCCCAGGTCCCATGTGGCGGCGACCGCTGGATCTTTCTTGTCATTGCAAAAGGACTTGGAGGGAGCAATGAGCTTCTTGATCTTACAAGCCGTGTCCTGCATGAGATCCATACAGGCCTTCTGTTTGGCCTTTTCCATTATGGATTTTTCGTCCATCTACATTTCCTTCCAAGAACAATGACCAAAAGCGCTAAGACCCAGAATAGCAAACCAAGATCCCCATGGCAACAACATCCATAGGCCATGCCCGCGTATGCAGACGCGTCTTGCACGGACGCGGACGGATCCGCCTGCGAGGACAGGGACGGCGGGGATCAATCAATGCGTCTAACGCGGACGGATCACGCCTACATGGAGTCCACCCACTGGAAGACCACCGCTATGGCACGTCCGGGGGGGGGGGGGAGCCCCACCGCAAACGCCCCGCACTCCATGGGGGTGATCTCAATGAAGACTCCGAGTGATCTTCGCCACTGACTCCATGAGCGTCGGGATTGATGTTGATTCGTGATTCCGTCGTCTTGATTTGGGTCTCAAAATCGATTAGGCTCAGGGTTAATGGTATTACACCGACCCTGAGCCTAATTAAATTGACGGTGACGTGAAATCTGCTTAGACGAGTATTCCATCATCTTCAACGGAAATCTGGCTGAGACCGCCGGATTCCAGATCATCGGGGTCCGGTGGCCCACATGTAGATCTCTCAGTCAGACACGTATTCAAATCTCTCACCCACCCGGAACCCAGAACCCAACTTGTCATTGCAAGTGGTAGATCTTACGGTTCGTACTTGGTCATAGGGAACCGTGTAATGGGATGGGACGTCTGCAGGATCAGATCAATCCAACAAGGCGTTGACCTAAACCAATCCCACTTCAACACAAATTAACAACCCAACAGAGCAGAACACATCATCCTAACTTTGCAGATGTAGACCTACGACTGACCATAAATTGAATCAAATACAATCGTGTTGAAGCTCCTCCACATCAAATCAAACTCTCAATAGGAGACCCCACTAGATTCAACATCAGGAACAAAGGCAAATCACCAGCCACTAGACTCGAAACAAAATACGAAGCCTACCATACAACGGTCCAGAGATCTCACCCACTCGCTATGGTGCGTCCCCTTAACCAGACATCCACAATTAACCAAACCACAAGACCATCAACCCCTCACCCCACCGACAGATCATCAATGCGCCGATCTGGGTCTACAGTGATCACCCCTAGACAATCCAACATACCCAACGGATTCAGGTCACTGTGGACGCAAGACCTTCATCTTCCATTAACAACCCTTCCACGCAGACCCACCTCATTCACCGCTGGATACGACCTCTCACCGTGTCAACAAACCAAGGGAAACAATGGAAGAGAATGGGAATCCTCCACGTAAGAGTTGGCAATCCACACCAAAACAACTACAATGTATGTTATAGGTCAAGGTATGACCCACTGACCATACCCATGCGGTCATTATGAACCAATAGACCAAGTTGACCACAAGAAGCGATGGAATCATCAACCGACATCAAGAGGAGAACATGGCTACCAGAAAACCGAAGAACACAGAGGAATACTCGGCCAGCGACCTCATCGCGCTAGACCAACACCAGCAGTTGCTCCAGAACATGACCATGACATTTGGACCAATGGAAGAGCCCGAAGACCCATGGTGCCAACAGAAAGACGTCGCGATCCGAGAGATCCTCGACAACGGCCTAGACGAAATACGTTCAGGACACGGCAAGAAACTCCGACTCTCCTTCTACAAGGACAAGGCCATCGAGATCCAAGACTCCGGACGAGGCATCCCAGTAGACATCGGACATGACGCCAACGGCCGACCAGTGTCAGGCGTCTACCTCGCAATGGGCGTCATGAACGCCGGTAGGAACTACACGAACGACAGCAAGCGATTCAGCTCTGGTAGACACGGACTCGGTGGCGCATCAACCATCCACGCGTCATACCGTGCAGACATCACCGTATACCGCAAAGACGGCCGCAAGTCAGTCGCATACCTCCTCTCATTCAAAGACGGAACCCCCGGCTTCTTCGATGATGACGCCCCCATCGACCCCAAATACCTAGACAAGAAGACCGGCGAACCCGCAAGGAAATGGAAGGACGTCCCCGAAGCCGCCCTCAAACCCTTCACCCCACTTAAGGATCTCACCGAACTCAAGGAAATCCCAGACAAGAGGTCTAAGGAAGAGAAAGAGGGATACGAGACTGGAACGAAGATCAAGTTCTGGCTGTCCGACCAGACATTCAGGTCTAGCAAGCCATACAATGACCAAGACCTCGTCAGCCGACTCAGAGACACCGCATTCCTCGTCCCATCACTCGAAGCCGAAGTCTACGACGAACTGCATGAGATCGACGACGTCGAGGCGGGGCACAAGGTCCCACAGCATGAGTTCTTCCACTACCCCGACGGAATGGACGCATTCCTCGAACTGATCCAGCCAGATGACGCCATCGGGGACGCCGTCCACATCAAGACCGTTGGTCATTACGTCGAGAAGAACGCGATCGACCGTACATCGAATGATGAAGTCACATACCATGACCAGGAACGCGAGATTCCGATTGACATCATCTTCCGTTACGGCACCGGCTATGATGACACGGGCGACAACATCAGGTCTTACGTGAACACGATCCGCACACGGTTCGGTGGTGAGCATCTCAAGGGATTTGAGCAGGGTCTGATGCAGGCCTTCAACGACAAGTTCCAGTCTATGAGAGGCGTCATCAAGAAGGGCGACGAGATCCCGAAGATGGAGGACTACACGGAGGGTCTCACGGCGATCGTGTCTGTGCTCGTCTCGGCTCCGGCGTTCACCTCCCAGAACAAGTCTGAGTTGTCTGGCATCGAGGTCCGTGGTGCTGTGAGGAACGCGGTGAAGGAGGCGATCAGCGAGTGGGCTGAGTCTTCGAAGAATCGTGGGACGCTGGATAAGATCGCGTTGAAGGTGACGACTGCGGCGAAGAACCGTAAGAGCATCGCTGACGAGAAGGCTTTGAAGCGGAAGAGGACTGCCATTGAGTCTTCTACGATGCCTGCGAAGCTCTCGGATTGTGAGTTCGTGGGTGAGCCGGGGTCTGAGTTGTTGATCTGTGAGGGCAATTCCGCGAAGTCTGGTTTGATGAAGGCCCGTGACGCGAGGTTCCAGGCGATCTTCCCGATTCGTGGTAAGTTCATCAACTGTCTGAAGCAGGATCCGAAGAGGGTGATGGAGAATCAGGAGGCGTCTGACATCATCAAGGCGTTGGGCTGTGGGTCGGTCTTCACGAAGGATTTCGACATCGATAACATGCGGTACGATCGTGTGCTGGTTGCATCGGATGAAGATCTAGATGGTCTAGATATTCAAGATTTACTGCTGGTCTTCTTCTGGAGGGCGTTCCCGGAGATCATCAAGCAGGGCAAGTTCTACATCACGATTCCACCGCTCTTCGAGATTAACTTTAAGGGCAAGTACAAGAAGCGTGATCCCGAGTATGCCGAGTCTGACGAACATAAAAACAAGATCGTGGCTAGGCTGACGAAGCAAGGTCTTGTTCAGGGCAAGGATTACGACGTGCATCGTGATAAGGGTCTTGGTGAGAACGACTTCCAGGCGACGTGGGACACGATGTTGAACCCGAAGAACCGTAGGCTGAAGCAGATCGTCGCGGCTGACATCGAGGTGGCCGAGGCGGCGTTAGGTCTTACGATGGGTCCTGACGCACAGGCCCGTAAGGCGTGGATCAACGAGAATGTGGACAAGGTGGACTCTGCCATGCTTGACGTGTGATGTGATCATCATGTTTGCGTCTATTGGGTGACAAGAGTTCATTCCAAGACGAATCAGAAAACGGGTAAGGTCTTCGTCGAATGAGATCTTACCCGTTTTTCATAACCAAATCTAGGTAACTATAAGACATAAATTAGACCATCATCTGAAGTTGATGTGAATGATTTCGATTTATTTGTCTGCAACATCTGTCACATCAGTAGATCCGATTTATTGACTCGATTAATCCATCTACGTCCATATCGGTTGCTTGCGATTAATGATACAATTTCATCTAGTGGTTCTTGAGGAATCGCGGTAGACCAATTAGAGGTTTAATCGGTTGGAGTCACTGAAAGGAATCGAGATGGCTAAGGCTCATAAGCCGCATGTGGTGCAAACCGAGAAGATTGACACGTCCAGTATGACGAAAAAGGAGCTAGCGAAGTACCTCCCATATGCAGATGGAACACCTATCCAAAGAAGATGCGTCGTCTGCACTGGCTGGTTCCTAGTGAGGAAGGATTGCCCGGATAAGAAGACTTGCTGTGGTCGTTGCACCCTTTGTTATGAGCATGGTGGTCCTGACTACGATTATGACACTGCACTGAAATGGAAGTACGAACAGCAGAGAAAATCATACAAAGCTAAGACGGGTTACGACAATCCAAGTCAGAATCCTAAGGTCAAAGCCAAAGTCAGTGAAGCGTTCGATAGGAAATATGGCGATGGGACCCCTGGATCTGGACGTTCTGAAAGAATGAAACAGATCATGAGAAACTATCAGGAGAGAACGGGTTATGTCAATCCCAGCCAAGATCCCGAGGTTTTGAAGAAGGTCAGGGAGACTCGAGCCAAGAATTATGGTGATGGCGATCTCGATAAGGCCAACAAGGAGCTGTATCGTAGACGCTCGAAGTCGTACAAGGAGAAGACCGGGTATGAGAATCCCGGTCAGAATCCTGAGGTCAAAGCCAAAGTGCATGATACCGTGATGGATCGTTATGGGGTAGACAACGTCTTCCAAGACGATGATGTGAAGAGGAGGATTGTGGCCACCACCATGGAGCGGTATGGCGTTCCTTATGTAACTCTGCTTCCGGAGGTAAGGGAGAAGACCAAGAAAGATCTCATGGAGAAATACGGGGTCCCGTATTATGTGATGATTCCAGAGGTTCAGAGAAGCTCCGGCGCCATAAGCAAGTTGAATCTGCGATACAGGGAGGCCCTTGAGAAGATGCTCCCAGAGCATGAAATCGACATCGAGAAACCGTTTGGTGATGATGTGAACGGGAAACCCCGCAAGGCAGATCTTACGGTTGGTGGGAGCGACGTTCTTATAGATCTCAATCCCACCATCTCCCATAACTCAACCATTGGGTATCGTTGTTTCAAGGGATTGTGCTCCGTTGGGAAGAATGGAGACCACTCGGAATGCGGTGGGGTGAAGGCCGTCGACTACCAGTCGTCTCGTTATGAGGCGGCGTGGAAGAGCGGTTGGCGACTGCTCCAGTTTTATGATTGGGACGATGAGACTCGGTCACTCAATTATGTACAGAACATTGTGAAGGGCAATGTCATTGATCTAAGTGATTGTGACCCGTCTTGGGTTGCGACCAATGATCAGGATGATGTGGAGAGATTCGTGTCTGACAATAAGATCCATTCGGAACTTGGGTATGAGAAATGCGAAAGACTCCTCAGATTCTGTGATAAAATGGGAGTTATGGTGATGGTGTGCAAGGTGACGGAAGACAACGATCGTTGGATTGTCAGTGATTTCATCACGAAAGACCAGACGCCAGTGAAGAATGTGGTCTCGGCTTTGGACGCCGCAATGCCAGACGATGGATCTATCAGACGTCTGATCATTGAGCGGGATCTAGATTTGGATCTTCCTCACCTAAGCAAAGATGAAGAAGAGCTAGTGGTTGATTCTAAGGTTCATGAGAGGCTGGTATGGGCTTATCCTTTGGCCAGAAAGAGCAAACCCATTGCAGACGTCTCGGTGAGGATTGATCATACAAGGGATTATCCGCAGGTTGTGGAAGATCTTCTGGACAAGGGAATGACAAGAATGTACACAGCCGGTGTCGAAAAAATAACATTTGATCTGCTGGGTGAAGAAAGGAAAAGCCAGAATGGAGCTTGAGTTCGTGCCGAAATCTTCAGTGACGAAGGAAGATGTTATTAAGGCGATGGATCATGACACCAAGGTGGATTCGGTCATTGAGATTCTTGGGGAGGGTTTGAAGGACGTCAAGATTGATAAGAACGTGAAGTTCGCGGATCCGGACATTCTTAAGAAGCGGCCGAAAGTAAGGTCTAAGGTCAAGGGTGTCGCTGATCTCAGGTTGACCTCCCCGGATGGTGTGGAGCTTTATGTGAATGTCAATGACACGCTGAACTCTAACATTGATGTGTCTGCGAAAGACTGGACAGACGTCCAAGATTCTGACGTTGACGTTCATCCGGTTATGACAGGCGGATCTTCTGTAAAGCGGGCTGATCATCAACGCGAGGCTCTAGCGGCGCATGACGCGGGCGTGGAGTTGATGCAGATTTACGATTGGTTCAACATGGACACGATCTTGGACATGATTAAATCTAGGTTCGTAATGCAGCCGAGGAAGATCTTTGCTCGTAATACGGAGGTTAGGGTGATCACTCAGAAAGACGCCAATGGCTTCCTGGAGGGGTATCACATGCAAGGTGGGGCAAGAGGTCAGACTTATTGCGTGGGTCTTTTTGATAAAGACAAGGGAGACCTGGTACAGGTCCAAACATTCGGCAAGTCTAGGTTCGATAAAAATCATGAATGGGAGGCCATACGACTGGCGTCTAAGTCTGGGGTGATCGTGGTAGGCGGCGTCAGCAAGGGATTCTCGAAGTTCGTCAAAGACAATGACCCTGAGTCCGTGGTGTCTTATGTTGATGCGGATCGAAGTGTGGGCGACGCTGACGAGAAAACGGGATTTTCCTATGTGCGTCAGACGACACCTACAGACGTCTGGTTTGACCCATTCGGCAAGGACCCCAAGTCCTACAAGGACACTTCTGTTCAGATGGCGGGTATCGATAAGATCTTTGGTCTACCGGCAAGTGACTTCCCAGACTACGTGAAGGGTGATAAGACCACGGGCAACACCGCGCTCATGCTGAAGATGGGCTATGTGAGGGTCCCAACCTCCGGTTCTTTCGTCTATGAGTGGAGGAAGTGAGATTGTCGTCAACTGAGGTTGCAATTCGTATGAACTGCAACCTCAGACCGTTGGTTGGCTTAGAGGCCGTACTTATGATAGACCTCGGCGCGGAAATTCCAGGCTTTCAGCTTGTCACCGATTTTCTCGGTGACGGTAGACATGGGAACGCCAGCACGCTCGAAGATCGCCTTGAACTCGGGGGCGGTGATCGACTTCACATTCTTCGACCACTCGCCAGACTTACCATACTGGAGGCTGCAACCATACGGCAGATTATTTGAAATCTCAAAATAAGTGCGATTCTGAAGATGCTCGACCAGCTCAGTCGGCGTGAAGACGTAGGCTTCGACACCATAATGCGCGGTGCCAGACTTGCAGTGAATGACGAACCAATCGCCGCCTGGGTTTGACTTATTCAGTTCATCGACCATTTCAGATGGCAATACCTGGGGAATGACGCTACTCTTAGACACCGATTCAGAGCAATCACGGCTGAATGCCTCTAACCCGCTTTTGTGCTCGATGACTTTGACGGGGTCTTCGACCATGACCTCGGGAGCAATTTGACCACTATAGCCACGACCAACACCGGTAATGCGGGTGTATGAGATGAAACGAAGCATGATTCTTACCTTTCATTTTCTTTTTTGTTTATGTAATAAGTATAACATGAACTTAAATGAAACGCAACGCGACACGCCGAGGGAACGTTGAGATCTCAATGTTTTTATGAGATCATGAGGTTGAACCCGAAACAAGTGAAGATCAAAACGAGACGTTCTTTGGGTTAACGCGGATGGTCGTCGCGGATGGTCGTCAACGAGAATGATCACGAATCAACGGTTTAGATTGTCTGTGGTCAAGGGAATTTCTGAGCAAGGCAATGAATCAATAGGGAAGATGTGATTTTGAGCGACGAGCATCATGCCGTGGAATACTGTGAAGAAGGGGGCGTCCACATCTAAAGGCAACGAATGAACGGCTCCCTTTGAACCTGATGGATGGCATCAGGAGGATGGACCAATGTTCTGACTTCCCTGCTCTGACTTCCATCCCATTACACCAGCCCCCCCCTATGACCAAGCACGAACCGATGACTTGACTCCCGCCCCTGTGGAATCGTTCTAGGCCTGAAGTGGAGAATGATCAAGCACCCAACCACAATCACTTGACCTTCCCGACTCTGGAATCCGGCGGTCTCAGCCTCGATCTCCCCGAAGATGATGGATTACACGTTTTAATAGATCTCAAGCCTCTATCAATTCAATTAGGCTTAGGGAGACTGTCATACCATCAACCCTGAACCTAATTAAATCTAAGCCCTTGATCTGAGGCTTATACAGGCTGGAGATCTGAATTAAGATCGAGCTCAGCAAAGCCAGCTCATCTCCTCCGGATTCAGATGTGAGTGATGAATGCCACATTCCATAGATTTGCTTCGCCCATACGGAATAGGAAGACCGCCGATCTCACCCCCTAAATCAGACTTCCTCCCTCGTCCAGGTGACCTCGTGACTATCTCACACTAAACCACAGTCTAGCCGGGTCATCTCCCTCCACTGAATAAGGCCTCCCGTCATCTCAAGAAACGATTCTGTCAAGACCCCGGATTGGTTTTAGCTGTTGACTCAGCCCCCACGACCGTCAACGTCACCATTGCCTGGGTCATACCAGCCACCATCCCCTCAAACGTCATCATCATCTCCTCCAGGCCCTTGAACGCCTTGCCCCGGTTAGAGTCCTCGTCTCCCATCACGTACACCCCAGACTTGGGCTTCCTACCACACCACACGTTCACGGTCTTAAGGAATGGAGATCCATCGCCCTTCACTCCCACGGACTCTACCGCCGTCATCACACAAGACACAGCGCCGATCTCACGTAGATCCTCCCACTTCAGGAATCCACCACGCACCGCGTCATACACACCCGCCTCGTAATGCAACTCCTCCGAGGAGAACAACCCAGACTCCCCATCTACAACGTCATGAGACCAGGACTCCTCCGCCGCCGTTGGGTCTAGGTACATCCTACGTTTCAACTTCACTTCCACCCTGTCCGCGGCGGCGTAATCCTTCAAGGTCAACTCGCGATAGGGGTCATTCTCCCTCGTAGACCACAGCTCAGGCCATAACGCGGGCGAGTCTTCAAACCCCCACATCAACTCCATCCTCATCTGACCGTCCTCGCGCAGCCCCTTCATGGTCATTAAGATCATGTTCGTCGCCGCCTCACTAGACGCTTGGATCATGCTAGACTCGGCTCTTGCCCTGTTGAGGGACTGGATGACTCCCGGTGTGATGTCGTAATCCTCAGACCATTGGATCTCCCTCATTTTCTGGATTCGGGTCTTCCTTATCTTACCCGTCAGCGAATCGTCATCCAGCCCTAATTCGTCATCATTGCCTTGGACTGGGCCATGATCTCCTTCGTCGTGGTCTTCGTCAATAGACGTGGATGGTGAACTGGTTTGTTCCTTCGGTAATGATTCCATGTCAGTGGGCGATCCATTGGAATCTGCGTCTGGCTCTGGGGTGAAGAGCGCACCTTCTTCATTGTCGTCGGGGTCATTGGGATCTTCCTCATTGGAATCCTCGTCTACAGATACGGGTATGGCGTCCTTGGAGTCGGGGTAGAATGGGTCTTCCAGCATCTGACTGAGATCTATGACGTCATCCCCTGTCGCTTTGATACCCCGTGGGTCATTGGGGAGGGACTCTTTGAGCTTCTCCAATGCCTTGTCTGCGCTCCATGTGTCTGGGTAGTGTTTGAGCGGTTTTCCGTCAGACCCCACGTGGTATCTGCACTTCGCTGGGTTCTTGGCTCTGCATCGTTCTTTCTTCAGTCCCACCAGTACGTAATGGGCCGCCATCCCTAGACCTCCCTATCGCTTGACTTGACGAATCCATGATTTGAGATCAATGAGATTCTGGGTTTACAGTGAGTCTTTCTGGTTCGACTTGATTCACACGATTCATACATGATTCAGGTTCGTTATGATGAATCAAATATCTGGTGTGGATCGCTTAGCGACATCTTGAGATCAGAACAAGATCCATGAGTGCGAATCGTTGGTGATCTAATTCCATGATTCGATTCACATAGGATCATTCATGGTGGTCTTGGTAAGATCGTCGGTACTGCGGGTACAATGAGATTCATCGATAGGAAAGGAATCTTGAGATGATGTATCCGAATGACGAACCGTTCCTGACTGCGGAGTTTAGGAAGAACATAACGGTGGATGACAGTATTTACCAGCCAGATCTGCCGGATGATCAGGTTTTCGAGGAGCCCATAGAATTAGACGGAAAGTTAGAGGCTGACTTCACCGATCGACTGCTGAGGGAGATCCCCGCGAATTACCGTTTAGACGTGTTGTGCTCGGGTATCATCTCGCAGATGAGCGTCGAGTTCTATAATGAGTGCGTGAGACATGTCGAGGAGTCTTACAAGTGATTCAAGATTCACTAGATTTGTTGCACGGGTTGTTAGCTGGCCTCGTGTCGCAAATTAGACTCCATTCGTAGAGTTGGATCCCGCGATTCCAGCCCAGATTTTCTTTAAGATGATGAATCCCCCGTCTTAACGATTTTCAAGCCTCTATCAATTCAATTAGGCTCAGGGTCGGTGTCATACCATTAACCCTGAGCCTAATTGAATTTGAGTCATTCTCGGACGAAACGGATTCGCAAAATTCCAGCCGCTTCATCCCATTATAGACCACAATGCGAATGTCTGGCGGATTCAAAACAAAAACCGGCGTCCACCGGAGGACTCCATGTCATTTATGCTCATGGACTATCTTCGATTGACGCCGATTCCAATCAAAAACTATTGTGGCGTTATTTAGTCTTTATGATCTCCATCACTTGGATCAGCCTCGTCATCCTCGAACAACGCCTCGATGATGTTCGCGAGAGCCATGCGATTCGGTAGCCTCCTCACTCCCATCGCCTTAGACCTCACTATGATCTTCGTAGCCAACGCCTTCGCGTCCGTGGGGATCTTACCATCATTCCAAGCGATCAACTGCCGCTTGAACTGCTCTTTAGCCTCGGGATCATCCATCACCGCAGACCCCAACTGCTGGAACTGCCCCAATGATGGAATGCTAGACCCACTAGACTTGATTTTCCTCTTGCCGAACAAATTATTCACGCTCCTCTACCGATTGAATCAAACTCCCGATCTTCCCGTCACCGCGACTGTTGTTTGCTCAACAGTTCATTGCAAGTGCGATGCCTCAGACCGAGATCACCTCCACCCCAGCAGCATCAAACCACCATACACGATGAGGAATCCACCGCAGGCCATGTTCCATCCACCGAAGAACGGGATGGGCCATTCCCCAGCCGTGCAGAACCCGACCACCATCCACACGACACCGATCATAATCAACGCGACACAGAACGGAACCCAGCCCTTGGCCGAAGCTCTCCTAGACTGTTCTGCCTTGGCCTTGATGATGGGATTCACGGCTTTGGTAAGCCTACGTTGATCTAACTCCTCCGCCTGAGCCACCTTAGACTTCGCCTTGGCGTCTACCTCGTTGAGGATGTCATCTAGCGTCGGTTTAGATGCGGTAGAGTCTCCTCCTGAAACTGGATTGGACGACTTGTCGTCCTGTTGTCTGGTTTCGTTGTCATTCCCGGTATGGCTATCGTCTGCTGGAGAGCCGGTCTTATCGGCGTCTTCCTCCTCGTTGAGCCTCCTCTCCAGATGTTCGGACATCTTCCTGAGATTTTCATTGTCATCTTCGTCGCCTAGGTCTACCTGATCATTCTTGTGCTGTAAGACGTCGTCGATCAGGATGTCTACCTTAAGATCGGATTGTTCTCTTTTACGTGACATTGCCATAGTGAGATCATATTCGTTTAACGGTATCTCCAGAATTTCTTTAAATGGAAATCTGCTTTACCGGCATGTCGTTTTTTCTGTTGATGTAAAATGTCATTGACAATAAAACATTAACTCATAACATGATTGTGAAAGCATGAGAATCATAACTAATAATTTGCAACTGCTACATCCGCATTGTACGTTTAGTAACCTAGTGATATAATGAGACACACGAGGAGGGAGGTGAACCCATGAGTAAACCCATCAACCGGAAGACCGTGAAGATCGAGAATTACCGAACCTACCGGATCACCCCACTCCACGAACTCGAACCCCTCTATGATAAACTCCAAACCCTCGAGGACACCATCCTCGCCACGAAGAAATACCGTGACGCACTCCTCCAACTCGACCCCCACATGCCCAGGGGTAAGTACTGGCTCGCTCTCAAAACCATCATCCACCCCGAGGTACGGAAACTCGACATCGCGAATAAAACATGGTACGCTCATAACGTGATAGAGAACCTCCGTCAAGTCCAACTCAGCCTCCTAGATAAGCAGACCGCTTATGATTTACTAGAAGCGAATGATTGGAAGGCTGACTCTGACTTCTCGAAAGCTCTAGATGACGAGGGTATTAACCTAGCCCCGGGCGCGATCCGAAGTCTTATTAAGACTAGGAAGCGTCCCGAGTTGCCCCAGCACGACACGTTCGTACTCGATTACTCGATCTCCGCTGCTCAGAACTTCACGATTTACGAGGATGACCCCCTGACCGCGTACATCCAGGACGATAATGGCGAATGGCTCGCTTATAAGGTGAACGTGCCAGACTGGGTCCTCGCGAAACCCGGGTTCACGGGTCAACTCACGAAACCTCGTTTCAGGAGGGATAAGACCACTCACGAGTTCGTCGGCGAGATCTCCTACGGTTTAGACGAGACGACGCATGATCTAGCGGCTAACGCGATCATGGGCGTAGACCTCGGGAAGTTGAAACTCTACTCGGCCGTGATCGTGTACCCGGATGGCTCGTACTCTGAGGAGATGACTCATTCTCACGAGTTAGAGTTAGATCGCTTGAAGCTAGATCGATTGTGGGGTCAGGTTAACGCGCTCAAGGTGGCTATCCAGCGGTGTAAGGTCGAGTGCCCTAGACAGGGGCGTCGTAAGACCGAGTTAGAGCGGGTTAAGGGGAAGATTGGTCGTTTACGGGACTCGATGGCCCGCCAAGAGGCCGTGGAGATCGTTAGCGAGGCGATTCGTCGTGGTGCTCGTGAGGTTCACGTAGAGTACCTGAACTGGTTAGACGCCACGGGCGGGTCTTGGGATCACGCGAGGGTGCAGGATTACCTCCGGGAGGAGTGCGAGGAGCATGGTGTCACGTTCGTTAAAGTGAGCGCTTGCAACTCCTCTAGGCAGCACCCCGTGACTGGAGAGGTCGGGTCACTGCATGACCGGGAGGTATGGTTCGAGTCAGACCCGAGTATCGATCGTGACTTACTCGCGGCATTGAACCTGGCTCAGCGGTCGGGTAAGCGTCATAGGGTTCGTGGGCGTGCGCGTGTGAAGCCCGTGAGGGTTGCTAGAGTGAGGACGAAGCATACCGCTACACCACGTCGGTTGAGGCCGCCTCGTAGGAAGCGTGGGTTTCCGTTAATCACGCGGGTTGATTGTAATTCGTTTAATGTTGAGGGGCGTGGGGTTATTGTCACGTCCCTGCCGGTTCAGAAGCATCCTTACTTGGGGGCTCGAGGCCGGTGGGTTAGCCGTGGGCTGGCCCCGGTAAGTTCTGATAGGTTACGTGGGGTTACTCTTAGTAACTCTAGTGACACGTCTAACTAACAATTACTGTAGATACGACTCTGGTGTCTATTGCCCGTATCGTAGGGACAAGGACGCCACTTCCTATGCGTCGTGGAAGAGGCTGTGGAGGCCGCCGAAGCCAAGTGGAAGGAGTCCTCAGGCAAGACATCTGAAATGTGATGATGTGATTGGGTCCTCCCCATTTGGCGGGAGGGTATTCTTCACACATTGCTGATGATTCCCATTGTTCCCATCTGCGTCTCATGACCATCTGATGTCCGCCGATGTCTAGGCCATGCGGACGGGAGATCAATGGGATGACGAAATACTATATCGTTGATTCATCATCATTTCAGATGATGAATGTCGTTTGCCCGCCTGTTATGATTCTGGTGGACGGCGATTCTTTGATTGCATTAGGAGATTTACCGTTTATGAGTAAGGACAATAAGAAGAACAATAAGGGCGCTCGTTTCCGTAAGGTGTCGATGAGCGCTGTTGCAATCACCGTGGCTGGGGCTGCCATGTTGCCTATGACGGCTATGGCGGGCGAGGCCGCGGGGTCTGAATCTGAGGAGCACCTGAACAGTGGCATCAACGAGCTTCAGCAAGCCCGTGACATCGTGTCAGATGTGCAGAAAGCCACAGAGGCCGTGAAGTCCGAGGAAGCTAACGTGAAGGACAATCAAGGCCAGCTAGACACCGCCCAGGCCGCCCTGAAAGACGCCGCCTCTAATCTTGCTGATGCCCAGAACGAGTACCAGAGCGCGTTGAAGGGCCAGGCCACCGCCCAGAACAATCTAAACGGTGCCACCACCAATCTTAATGATGCGGAAGCAGTTGCCTCGAATAATCAGAAGGCTGTGGATGATGCTCAGGCCGCCGTTGATGGATTCGATCAGGAGGCCGCCAATCAAGCGGTAGACAAGGCCCAAGCCGCATTGGAGAATGCCCAGGACGCCGTGGGTCAAGCGCAGGATGCGTACGACGGTGCGTCGGGGAATGTGGACGCCGCCCAGGCGGATGTCAATGCGTCATCCGATGATGTCGAGCAGAAGAAGGCGGACCTGAAGAAGGCCGAGGATGACCTGAAGAAGGTGGAGGCCTCGACTCCGAGCACGTCCGCCGTGGCTGAGGCCAAGAAGAAGCTGGACGAGGCGAAGCGGAAGCAGGAGGCCGCGTCAAATGCGTATCAGCAGGCGCAGGGTGAGAAAGACAAGGCTGATGCGGCTCAGTCTAAGGCTGACGACAATGTGAAGTCGGCTCTGATGGCTCAGGACGCCGCCCAGGCTGACGCGGATTCCAAGAAGGCGGCAGCAGACAATGCAGACAAGCAGATCGCGAAGGGCAGCCTTGGGTTCTTCGAGTCTCGTGGTTCTACCGAGGCCGTTAAGGTCTTGACAGACAAGACGGTCAATGCGAATCTCGATGCGGTCAAGCTAGGTCAGGCGGGAGACGCCACGAGCCTTGAGAACATGAAGAAGGCTTTAGAGTGGGTCCGTACAACGAATGATTACCGAGCGAAGCATAATCTTCCTGCATTGTCTCTTAATGACACGTTGATGGCGATGGCGCAGGCCGATGCGGATTGGTCGTCACACAACATCCAGCATGCCAATATCTTTGCCGTGGGTGAGAACCTCTCATGGGGGAACACCAATCCGGTAGCGGCATGGTATTCGGAGAAATCCATCTATGACGCCGCCATCAAGAAGAATCCGTCCCTGGCTGACCTTACCGCCTACGAACTCTCCCAACGAGATCCTAATTTGTATATGCAGGTTGGTCATTACTTGAACATCATTGACCCCGAGTGGACGATCACCGGTGTGGGCACCAATACCGCTCCAGGCGGGCTATACAATCGCTGCGACTCTGAGGTCTTCCTCTGGCCGAATGAATCTTATGGTAAGACGCAGACTGTTGATGATTACATCAAGTCCTTCAACACGTATTATGACGGCCTGAAGCAGGCCCCCGCATTGTATCAGGAGGCGTTGAAGAAGCTCAACGAGGCCACGAGCCACACGAACACGGCGAAGGCCGAGCTTCTTAAGGCCATGGACGCGGCGCAGGCGGCGGCCGCCAAGGCAGACTCCGCCAAGCAAGCCTATGATGCCGCGTCTAACGATGTGGCGGCAGCTCAAAAGGCGTATGACGACGCCGTCTCCAACGCGAATGACCCGTCTTATGAGCAGAAGCTGCAAGAGGCGAAGACCGCCCGTGACAACGCTCAGAAGGCTCTTGACACCGCCAAGACGAAGCTGACGGCAGATCAGGCCAAACTCGCAGACGCGAAGAAGGCCCAGTCTGACGCCTCCGGGAAGTTGGACGCGGCGAAGGCGGCCGTGTCTAAGGCACAAACCGATCTTGATACGGCTAAGGGCAATGCGGACGCATCTTCTTTGAAGCAGAGACTAGAGGCTGCCAAGAAGACTCTCGCTGAGTCTCAGAAGAAGGTCGACGAGTTGCAGTCTAAGGTCGATCAGTTCACCGAGGCGTTGAAGACAGAACAGGCTCGTGTAAGTCAGGCCAAGGCGGTTCTTGATGATGCTCAGACCGCTTACAACATCAGCAAGAGCAACCGTGACTCAGCAAAGGCAAAGCTAGACAAGGCGAATGAACGTCTGACTGCGGCGAAGGCTCTTCTCAAGGAACTAGAGCAGAAGCGTGACGAGGCGATCAAGGCAGAACAGGAAGAGAATGACCGTCTTGATTCCATCTTAAACTCCTCCGTCAAGCCGTCTACAGCGGTTCGTCCTGCGGTGGATCATGGTGACCGTACGGCTGGTAAGACCGTGGGAGTGAATGCGTCTGAGGTTGCCGTCGATGATGTCAAGAGCACTCCGAAGCACGCCGCCTCGAATGACGAATTGGGCGCCACTGGAGCTGACACGAAGTCTGTCGCAATGTTGAGCGCCGGTATGCTGGGTCTTGCGATGGCCATGCTGGCCGTTCTGAAGGCCCCGTTCGTCAGGGTAAGAGGCAAGCACTCTTCACGTTGATGAGATGACGTGATGTAATGACATCCATGTAGATGTCATTACCGTGTGATGGGGTCGTCTGTCGTTCATTGCGATGGACGGTCCCATTTTTCTATGACTCTTAGCAACCACCCAGATCGCGGGAGATACGGTGCGGCCTTGGGTTGTCTGTAGATCAAGACACCCTCTCCCATGATCGCTCTGGGGAATATTCCTCCATCAACAAGGAAAACAAGAACTTCCCCATATCAAGGTTGCTTCACATGAAACTAGACAGACTCAACAGTTGTGATTCATACACCCGCGAGACCGTAGGATCAATCATAGCGGGAATCAACGCCAAGAACAGTCAGATGCTCGTCGGGAACCCCGGGCTTGGCAAATCAGCTCTCGTAGGGATGGTGGCCGAAATGCTAGAGTACAAAATGATCACCATAATCGGATCTCAGAAGGAACCGCAGGACGTCACTGGGTTCCCGAGGTTGGTTGAGAAACCATTGCCAGACGGAGGTACCGTGTCCGTCACAGAGTACGCCATCCCCTATTGGGAGTTCGCCATCCTACGTGAGAAGAAGGTCGTGCTCTTCCTAGACGAGTTCTCCAACTCCACCCCGGCCGTGCAGGCCGCAATGCTCCAGATCCTCAACGAGCGGGAGTTCCCAGACGGGAGCAAGCTCCCCAATGCCACGGTCATCATTGGGGCGATGAACCCCGTGGAGACGGCCGCAGACGGTTACGAGCTGGGGCTCCCGGTGACGAATCGTCTCAAGTTCATACCATGGGAGCCATCATTCGAAACATGGGCTCAGGGGTTGATCACCAACTGGGGTCAGCCAAACAAGATCAGCAAGGACGTTCTGTATTGGCGTAAGATGGTCGTCGAATTCCTCAAGCGAAACCCAAGTCTATTATACAAGCTGCCAGAGAAGAATCAGGGCAAGGACCCTGGAACGGTGTACGGATTCAATGACTCGCCCGCCGAGACCGACATCTTCAAGATGGCCTACCCGTCTAACCGTTCATGGACGAATTACGCCACGGAATTGGCGTACTGCGAGAGCAAGCCCACCCTGATGCAGAAAGCTGGGAACGGTCTGGTGGGTTATGAGGCCGCGACGAAGTTCATGCTCTTCGCAAGCCGTATGAACAGCGCGATCCCATCCATCCAGGAAGCCCTTGAGACCCCATCGGTGATCAGGTGGGACAATCTAGACTCCAACGACATCCTCAACTTGTTGAATGAAGCGGTAGATTATGGTGAGAAGAACCAGTCCCAACAGGTGGCGATGCAGGTAGGCCAATTGTTCCTGTCAGCCGCACAGCATGATCACACGGCGGAGGGCACACCGTTGATCGAGAGGGTCATGAGGATCACCAGACGTGCTGATCGTACTGGAGGATTCTCGAAGCAGATCCGTATGGCGTATTCTGGTATTGGTCAGTTGATGAGGTGAGGCTTGCTAGAACCACTCCTGGTGAACGAAAATGAGTCAGATGACAGAGACCACTCAGCTGTGGGGTTATCGGTAGATCAAACTCACTTGAGTGAGGTTGAGAAACGGTCGATAGCTCATCCATCAGGGCTTTGTTCTAGAGCCTAGCTCTAGTGATTCTAACATTTGGTCGTTGGTGGGAATCAATTCGTCAGTGATCATGAGGGAAATGCAAGTTATGACTGACAATTCGGCCGGAATGGACAAGAATGTAAGTTATAGCTGACAGTTTACCGGAATTGGGAAGAACGCAAGTTATAACTGACAGTTCGGTCAAGAGGGAGGATTCAGATTCAATGGCGTTGACCAATAGGAAGCGTGGGGCCGGGGCGACTCAAGACCCAGTCAGGGACCCGGAGTATAGACTCACGTCAGAGCAACGTAAGATCTGGGCGGCTAGTGTGGCGGGGGCCGGCATAGCCTCACCCGTGCTGTTGAGCGCTCTCACCATGCTCCAGCCATACAGGTCTAAGATAGTAGACGTCGCCGCCATAGACCAGGACTGGAGGGTGGCCGTTGGAGACACATTCTTCCAATACCCCCAACATGAAAGGGAAGCCATCGTCATCCATGAATGCCTCCATGTGACCTGCAACCACTTCTCAAGAGCAAGGATAGACGGGCAGTCAAATCAGGAAATCAGCAACGTGGCCGAGGACCTTGAGATCAATCAGATGGTTGCCTCATTACGTAGAGTGAGACTGCCGGAGGGCGCATTGTATCCCAAATGCGCCTCAGCCCCACAGGGGATGGGGTTGATCGACGTCCCACCGGGACAGCTGATGGAGTCTTATTACCGTATGATCAGCAATGGTCATGGTGTGGACGACATGAAACGTGAGATGCAGAAGCAACAAGCCAAGGCAGATCAGAATGGTCAAGGCCAGGATCAAGGCCGACCACAGTCTGGTGGATCAGGTGAATCTCAAGGACAGGATCAGAATCAGAGCCGTGACTCAGACCAGCCTCGTAAACAAGACAACTACGATTCCTCCAACAGTGACGGTGGATCTTCCAACTCTATACCATCCCCTACACCCGATGGGATGCCGTCCCCAGATGGATCACCCCAGTCAAGACGGCAAGAGGGTAATGATCCCCAAGATCAGGGGGACGCTTCTGCAAATACGGGAGATCATAACAGCAAGTCATCAAATACCAATAGGGATCCTCAAAACAATACGAATAATTCCCCTGGGGATCAACCGTCTTCCACTGACTCGTCGGGCTCTGATTCAGACTCTGGTAGATCTGGCGGCGAGAACTCATCTAACGGCGATGATAAATTTGGGCGATTCGGTGACATGGATGATCCATCGTTCGGGGACCCATTCTCCAATCCTGATGATGTGGATGGTGGGGGTCAGCGTAAGGTCGCTGGGTTGTGTGGCAATGGTGAGATTGATCGTGTCAGGGATGAGGCAGACAAGGCGGGCGTCCGTAAGGTGAGGCCTGCGTCTAAGTCTAAGGCGACAGAGCAGATGTTGGATGAGATGGCGAAGTCTATTAAGATGAATGGTCGTCCTGGTTCATCCACTTTAGATCAGACGTTCCTTGTGATGCTAGACAAGGTGATCCATCCACCGGAGTTGAATTGGAGGTCGCTGCTGAGGACCACGGCTTCTGATCTGATGAGCAAGCAGGCCTACCAGAAGACGGAGTATTCGTTCAAGCGGGTGAATCGTCGTGGTAGTGCGTTCATGAAGGACTGTGCGTTCCCGTCTATGATCGGGTATGCCCCATTGGTGATGATGGCGATCGATACGTCTGGTTCTCGTGTGGACGGGGAGCAGTTCATTGTAGACATGCAGAATGCAAGTGACATCCTCAAGGCCGTCGGTAAGTTGAGTAAGAACAGTTTCTCCGCGTTCTGTGTTGATACAGACATGAAGAAGATCCAGCCTGTGAATCGTGTGGAGGATTTAGACTTCACGGGCGGCGGTGGGACGGACATGAGTGTGGCGTTCCGTTATGTTCGTGATCTTCCTCGTAGGAAGAGACCGGACGTGTTCGTGTTGGCTACTGATGGTGGGTTTGATTGGGACAAGTGCGCCAAGGTCTGGCCGGACAACATGAAAGTCATCATCCTCATCACTGACGCTTGGTATTTGCAGCCGGGGAAGATTCCGGAGTGGGTGTATGGAGAGGCGAAGGTGATAGACTGTTCTGTGAAAGGCAATACGTCTTGGTGATTGTGAGGTTGATGCAGATCTTAAGGCAGGCGAACCAGTCGCAAGTTACTCAAATCTTCCTTGGGAATGAGATAGGCCTGACTCCTCTGTCACATGCAGATAGAAGATCGCCAATAAGCAGATCAGAATCTATCCTCATGCACAAGAACTTCGTTTCGTATTTATTTATTCGGGATTGTTCCGTTTATTGTTCCATTTTAGATTCCCAATCCATTTTGATCATAATCGAACATTAAGCAATGGCATTAATAACGACATTAATAGCAAGAATGATTCCTCCCTATCATCAATCAGCTGGAGGAACTTCGGTAATGAGTTGGTCAACGGTTAATTGAAATCAAGACTCTAAGTGTGAGATAGTCAGTGAATCCGGCGATCTCAGCCCCCGTCTTCCTGAAGATGATGGATTGCACGTCTTAACAGATCTTAAGCCATCATCAATTTAAATAGGCTCAGGGTTGATGCTATAACAGCCTCCCTGAGCCTAATCAAATCTAAGGTCTTAAATGATGGTCTATAAATCCCGACTACAAATCGCGAAATTGTGAAATTAATTTAAATTGAGAGCATGATGGAATGATTTCTGGGATTCATTCAAACAAACAATGACGTTGACCTTATTCTTCACTTACCGTTAGACGGAGATCCCTCACCAATGGGATTCAACGTGACGCTGATGGTACGATCGCCGTTAGACGGCCTGCCTACCACCTCGCCATGACCTTCAAGACGCTGGGCGAAATCCATCAGGAACTCCTGCGCCTCAGCCTTACGGGCGTTCTCACGACCACGCATCATGACGGTCACCCTCAGCTGATGCCCCTTGTCCAGGAACTTGATGGCCGCCTTGGCCTTGGTCTCAAGATCATGCTCCCCGGTCTTGGGACGGATACGCAGTTCCTTGAGCTCGTGGGAGGCCTTCGCCGCACGGGCCTTCTTCTCCTTCTGCTGCTCACGGTACTTCAGCTTGGAGTAATCCACGATCTTCGCGAGAGGTGGATTCGCATTGGGATTGATCTCCACCAGATCTAGGTTGACCTCACGGGCCAACTGCAAGGCGACGTTGGTAGAGTACTCACCCACCATCTTACCGTCCGCGTTGATCAAGGCGACTGTTCTGGCGTGGATCTGGCCATTGACGCGATACTGAGACTTGCTGTTCTTATTCATCTCGCCGTTGCTGCGACGGGAGTTCCTTTCGTTGTTTATTTTGCCCTCCAGTATAAACTCTCTGATAATGATTGATTGCCGGATTTATCTATGAAGATAAGCGAACCGAGGCTTAGAGTCCCGAGAATCTCCTAACGAGAGTGAGGGGTCAAACCCTGCATGAACCCCATGAATGTAATTGAATGATCAATCCATTCATCCAACAGTCCCACTCCTTCATTGACATTGAGTCCGTTCGTATTCAGCTATGATTTTAGCAGAAATCTAAGTGGATGACCACCGGTGTTTCGAGATCTGTTTAGATTGACACGAATCATCAATCGTCATTAAAATGAACTTGACCAATCAATCAATAAAGTCAATTGAGATAAAGATCAAGTTCATTTTATTTACCCCAGATCCGAAATGAATCACATAATCGATGGATTAAAAGGATAGCCTTATCTCGGCCTATTTTAGGCCATTTAGCAATCCAAGATTTTGAAAGTGCAATCTTCTTGTTCAATTAATCTTATTCGATTAATGAATTAATGAAATGAACCTCAAGCAGATTGGATTTCCATGAACGATTTAGACAATTATGATCATTTGGTCGAGAATGTTGTAATGACTTTTATCTGTCTCGCATTGTAGGACACGATAGTTATGTCGCTTAGATCTAGTGTCCGATTGCACGGTTAATGAGACCAATTCATCGCAGACCCCCCCCAATGCAAGGCTTCGCCTAGATCTAGGATGTCTAAGCTGAATCCATTTAAGACCTTAGATTTGATTAGGCTCAGGGTCGGCGTTATAGCATGAACCCTGAGCCTATTTGAATTGGCGATGGCTTGGAATCTGTTAAGATGAGCAATTCATCATCTCTAGGGGATTGGGCCTAAGACAGCTGGGACCCGCCTCACTGGATTTGCCAGCCAATGGAATCTCATCATCCGTCTCATGACGATTTTATAGCAACTTCAAATTCAAGATCGAACCAGTCTATGTAACCTCAAACCAATAAAATCAGTTCCATCTATAAACAAATGGCGACCCAGAATCAGGATCGCCATTCATTTCAATCAACCGTTGCTGAACTTGTAATCATACGGTGTTAAATCGTATCATCAATCCAGTCCTCGATCTCATCCCTACGAGACTCCAGTTGCGACAACAGGTAAGGTCAGTACATAATAGACGTCAAGTACTTCGCGTCGCCCGCCGAATCATCAAGATTCAGGATAGACGCGATGTCGATCAACGCCAGCTCAAGATACAGCCTTGCGTCATCAGACGTCAGCTGATCCCTCTGCGCCATGCCCAACCGGCGGAACACATACATCAGCTTCTTGGGCCCCATGGCGTGAGCCGTCTTCCAACGCTTCGCCCGCAGTTCATCCAGCTTGTCTGGATTGGCGATGGACATCATAGCCAGCATCTCACGAGCGTTGTCCACCAATGATTGCGTCAAGACCCTGGGATCCTCGCCCTTCACGATCGCCTCGGAGAGGATCGACATCGCCTTGATGGCATCCCTCTTGACGAACAACGCCCCAGTCATTTTATTCGCGTAATTGTGAGACTCCTGCAACGGGTTGGCAAGGACCTGATCTAACGCTGACAATGCCTGACGTACAGAACCACCGTCAGAGGAGACGCCGGCCATCCGGAGGGCTTTCGTTATCATCCCCTCGGAGTAGACCTTACGGCGTTCAGGCCACGGGAGATCCTTGTCCTCCGTGGCTATCTGACGGGCTTCGTCCTCGTTGACCTCCCTGTACCCCTCCTGACTTAAGAGCCTGTGTGAAAGCTCCCTCAGGTCGTCGGACGACACTAAGCTGAATGTTCGGTTCTGGAGTCGGCTTGTGATGGTGGTCGGGACCTTGTTGATCTCGGTGGTGCAGAAGATGAACAGCGATGGGAGGCTTGTGTCCTCCAGTGGGATGAGGAGGGCGTCGAACCCGGCGCTAGACAGTCTATGGACTTCGTCGATCACCCATACGGGCTTCCTGATGTTAGACGCTCGGCGGGACTGGTTCATGAACTCACGGACCTGATCTACCCCACCGTTGTTGGCCGCTGAGATGTAATGGAATCCTGGGCAGGTGTTCTTGTCGATGCTGATGCATGTGCTGCATTCGTTGCAGGGGTCTCCCTTGCCGTTCGGATGCTCGCAGTTAATGGCCTTCGCGAGGATGATGGCGTCTGTGGTCTTGCCAGTACCCCTGGGGCCCGAGAACAGGTAGGCTGTGGGTAGGCGATCGTCGGCCACGGCTTGGCGGAGGTCTTGGACGATGGTGTCTTGGCCGATGACCTCATTCCATGTCTTGGGACGGTATTTCTTATAAAGCTCCATGTAAGAGTCTTGGTTCTGTTTCTTGTTCGTGCTGCTCATGTGGTAGATTGTACCCCCTTCTTGATGGAGTTGAGTGCGAGAATGGTCCAGGCCAAATTGATTGGGTCGGCTTGAACAACAAGGGAGTGGCCTTATGATTGATGCTCTCCAAAAAGCAAATCAACTCAATCAAATCGATTCAAAAACAAGAGGATCAAAACAATACGGACGAACCAAGAGATCTTAATCGTCTCCAGTCTGTCCGGTTGTTTACCCTTCCCTACGACCACGGTTCAGGAAGACCATGAATCCGCAGCTTAGGATCATGGCTAGAACCACAGTAGCGATGATGATGTCAGATCCACCAGTCACGGGGAGTCGTCAGATCCACCAGTCACGGGGAGTCGATTCGCCACGGTAGTCCGGTTCACGAACAGGATTTAACAGTTAAATAATTATTATAAAATATTGGAATCTTGATGAAATA
>ERZ1643250.387-NODE-387-length-48206-cov-9.753878_pt1 | contig 48206 bp, 43 predicted proteins | sample MGYA00579262_ERZ1643250 | MGnify/ENA primary metagenome ERZ1643250 (study PRJEB29033, sample SAMEA4952265) | chicken gut metagenome | biome: Broiler Chicken; feature: Gastrointestinal Tract; material: Caecum | place: Ireland | collected 2018 | study: Broiler...
TTCGATTCATCTCCCACCTTAGAGGTGGGAAGTCTTCTCGAAGGATTCTGATAAACAAGTTACTTAACCCGCTTATTGAATGAGGAATATTGATCATTAGATCTTATTGAGTGCGGACGACATTGCCTCGGTTAGGCTTCTGGGCGCGAACCTGCGAACTTCCTTTCCTGTATTGGTATTCCCATAAGCCTCGTCCCTGAAGTTCTCTATAGTCTTGATTACTGCCTTGCAGGCCTCTTGATACGCTGGGCTTTTATCAAGAGCCACGGACTTCAACTCATTCCTGAGGGCATTCAATTGTCCTCCACCAACCAAATTCTCAGAATAATGGGCGTTCTCTTTCCTCCAGATCCGTTGGATGTCATGATTCACCTCTCTCATTGCTGGGTCAGACGACATCTGGTCCATCGAGGACTGAATCTGACGTACTGCGGTGTTGTTGTAGACACGGTTCTGCATATGACCCAATTTACTAACCCGCTTGTTCGTGTACTCCATGATATTGCTCAAGTCTCTGACGGTTTCCGCCTCTGCATGGGTGAGTGTGCCCGCCTTTGCCTTCTCCATCAAACCAGATTTTCTTAGATAATTATCAGCGTCCGCACTGATGGCTGAAAGCTGGTTGACGCCTTTAAGATCCGAGTGCTTCTCAACAGATTTGTTGAAAACGTCCCAGGCTTGCTTAGATTCACCGAAATTACTTCGGATTCCGTCAATGAATTCGGAATTGTCTTGAGTCTTCCATGCGGTATAAACTGCTTCACAGAACCAAGATTATGCTCTTTAAGAATAGTCGCCTTATGATGATGACCGCGCTTCCTTAACTGATGATAACGAGACCATAACTTACCGCGTTTACGGTTCTTCAGCATGATCTCATCATCGCGTTGAGTTAACCACTCACCGAAATCGGGACCATAACCAATACCAGTACTGGTCGATATGAGCGTGTTATAACCCTTATCCACCCCAATCACAACACCATCATCAAGCGATTCCTCACGATAAGGATGAACCTCCCCAGAACTCATGATAACCAGACAATTAGTGGTATCATCAAGTTTGACCCTGAGAGTACCGGAATGAACCTGATTGTCCCTGACCCGCACCATCACACGCTTCCCTTTCATGAGAGTGCTGAAACAGAAGTACAGGTCACCGTCTACTCTCTTATACCTATACAGGTTCGCGTCTAGTTGGATACTAATGGCATGATTGGAGTAAGGGATACCACCCAAGTACTTCCGGGTATACCGACACAACAAATTATTGAGTTTATGATGATCGACGTTCAATCCCTCGATTTTCTTCGGCAACTTGACATGCTGGTAATGACAAAGTATCCCATGGTAAGCCTCATCATTCTTTAAGACCCCATAGAGGTAATGACGTTCGTCCTCATTTAGATTGGGATTCTGTTTAATACGTGTCCTAATTCGATTCTTCGTATTCGACCAACGGGATTTAATGCCTCCTATTGCGTCATCTAATACGGCAGCCCATAGGTTAGATGTCAGGTGAGAGTCTCGCACGGCCTGCGAACCACGGAGCTCATTCTTCCGGATGTCTCGCCGGTACTTCTTGAGTTTGAGTATAGAGTTCACGCCACTGTACCTCGAGTACAAGTAGTTGCGGAAAGCTCGGCAGACTTCTTCCGTTTTCTTGAAGATCTCAAGGGTTTCCTCATTTAGTGGTTCCGTGTATTGTTTCACAGTTCTTCTCATTATTGCTCACCCCCTTGTCTCATCCTTTTTATCCTCGAACATTCTTCTCGATTCCTCAATGATTTTCTTGTTCTTCCTTGACCGTGACCCGTATAACTTGCTAGAGTACACGGTGATGATGCTCAGTACATCATCTACTATCTCAGCTTCTGGGGATGATTCCGACCGGTTAATGATCACGACTTCTACATCATGGTATTTGCAGATTTGGAAGATGATTTCCGCTCCGAATCGGAGTAACCTGTCCTTGTAATTGATAACGAGGCGCTCTATCTGGTTCGTCTCAATCAGTTTGATCAATTCCTTCAAACCGGGTTTGTCGTAATTCAGTCCGGAACCGACGTCTTGGATGACGATGGCCGTCCAGCCATGAGATGCGGCGTATAACTCGAGGACTTGGGTTTGGCGGTTTAGGTCTTCTTGGGCGGGTTTGGTGTTCTTGCTGACGCGGGCGTAGAGTGCTGTCACACGATTGTTCGTGATGGGTTGCTCTCCCTTGAGGCGGTTTAGCTCGTCCTCGTTGATTCGTCTGTGTCCTCCTGGGGTTCTGGTGGTTTTGATTTTCCCTTTGCGGGCCCAGTTCCGGATGGTGGCTGGGGTGACGTTGAGTTCTGCGGCGGCTTGGTTCACGGTGTATTGCATGGGGTTTATTGTAGCATGGTTTCCGATTATTGCAAAATCATGTTAATGATGTGTTTGTTCTTATGCTTAGATTTCAATTATTTTTAATTGCTATTCAACTGTTAAATCCTGTAAGCCTGATTGAAACCATTGTCACCCTTGTATGGTTTGTTGATCTCCACAACGGTGTGAGACGTCATCTTCCTCCTCACAGTGCTATCTGTGAGTTTGTCCACCATCGCGGCCTGGACATCTGGCTCCTCGATTCTGTTGTTCTTCTCAGCGAGTTGTTCCTTGTACTGGGCTTTCTGAATCCTAGCGGCCTGTGCCCTGAACGCATAATAAGCCTTGACTCTAGGAGAATCAAACCCTTCTCCCGGTTTCCCAGCTTTATCAAGATCGTCACAAATGGCTATCAATTGTTCTGCACCCTCGAGATCTGAATGTCTAGCCATGGAGTCTAAAATGATGCCCCTCGTTTCAACGGCTTTAGGGCTATGCATCTCCCTCAGATGTTCCAGCGCGTCATTCACGAACGGAAGATTGTTTTTGGCGTTTGGACGGACTATTTTACCGCCTGCGCGTTTCAGGCCAGGCCCCTTCAAAGCCTGACCAGCACTGATTTTCTCGGCGGCCCGTCTCGCGTCCGCCTCTGTGGCATAATGGTTGGCTCCGGACATGCCACCGAACGGACATGTATCGTCCGAAGCGGCCATACAACGGGCTACATTACCATCTGGTTGTACGTGGAACCTTGCCATCGTACTCGACCTCCTCCTGCCCCCCCCTCCCCGATTTTCCTAACCAAACGAGACGGAAGGACATGAACTAGAATTCCATGAAAATCGATTTTGAATTTTCTAAAATGGCAATCTAACAAAAAATGCGGGAATCATTCAGCAAACGGGAATCATTCAGCAAACAATCAAAATTTAATCATAAAATATCGATCAGCCAATGGAATGTCAATCAACCTATTTAATTTCTCCAACAATGGTGACGATTCAACATCTTCATACATGAACCGACGAACCAACGGATGGCAATTATTCTAAGTCCTCGAAAACCCTATCTAGGTAATCCGGGTCGTCCGCGGCCTTCATCTGATTCAGATTGCGCGCCTTCTTGATGAACGAGTCCATCACCTTTACGTCTACCGTGTCCAGAATCACCGGGAACTCACAGGGAGAACACTTACCCTCACGATGCGCCCTACCCATCTGCTGGATGCAGTCATTGGGATTCTGACGCACATCCGCAATGATGCTTATCCTCTGCGCCATCGTCGCCCTAGATCCATCAGGCAGAGACTCCCCCGCATGGAACGACACGGCCTCAGCCACGTTAGCCACAATCACCTTCGCCTCGCCCTTCTGGAACCTCAGACGATTCGACTCACGCTCACCAGCGGCCCTGCCCGTGAACTCCACCGCAGGGATCTTCCTCTTCCTCAAGCCCTCAAGGATCAAATCCACAGTCTCAAGGAACTCACACCCAATGAAGACCTGATTGCCCTCCTCCACTAGATCCGCAGCATGATCAGCGATCATCGGGGCCTTCAACAATGACGCCTTCTGTCTGAACCTCAGATTCTGCGTCAAGGCGTCCTTGGGATTTGTCTGACCACGACGCTTCAAAGACAGGAAGTCGCGGAACGTCGTCCAGGCCTGCTCATACATCTCACGCCCCTTCGCGTCTAACTCGATGTAGAACGGCTCTACTGGCTGATCTGGCCAGCCCTTCAACTGGGTGGGATCCCTAGACAGGAACGGTGAGCCCTTCCTAGACCAAGCATCACCGATCCTCTTCGTGTCCTCGTCCTGTTCCGCTTGGACCCTAGACTTCGCGCGTTCATACTTAGATCTCTCCTTGGGATCTGAACTGTTTGCGCCCCACCATGGGACACTCACCCAGTTCCACCCAGATTTGCCTTTAGACACATGGAAGCCCTCCTTATCTAGGAACGCTCCCCACTCCCTGGGACTCACATGCCTTCGTATCTTGGGATCAATCGCCCTAGACAATGTGGGTGCCATTATAGCCAGGTTCAAAGGAGTAGACCCCGGCGTGGCGGTGGAGTAAATCACGAACGGTTTCTTCCCCTTTTCGTATCCATCGTCCAGTTTCGCTATCGTAGACGCCGCAAGACTCATTCCAGATGAACCATAGTTCTTCAGATAATGAGACTCATCGAACACCACGACATCAAAGCTGATCTTCGGGGAACCGTCCCTGGCTGTCCTACGGTTGCGCGTCCTGGTCGTCTTGGCCTTCCTGGCGCTCGCAGGCTCTTTGATCAGCTTGTTCAGGCGTTGGTAGTTGATGATCAACGGTCTTAGGAGGTCTGACTTCCCATACGCTTTGAACGTCTGCCTCCAAACGCCCATAGCCCCCTTCGGACACACCACAAGAACCTTGAGTCTACGTGATGGGGTCTTCCTGCGGTCTTCGGCCACGGCGCATACTCCAGCCACAATGCTAAGCGTTTTGCCAAGTCCAGTGGAGTCTGCTATGAGGAAGCCCGGCCATCCATCCTTGTAGGCAGTCAAGATGCTGTCCATTGCCTCGACCTGATGGGGTCTTGGCGTGAACATGACGGGGCCAGGTGTGACGGACCTGATTTGACCATTCAGCTGATCTTCCACCCATCGCTCGTATGAGTAATCCTGACTAACCCATCCCTTGAGAGCCGCTGGAAGTGGACCATCATAATAATTGATCTTCGTTTTGGGGTCGTACTTGACACCTAGACTGCGGGCTTCATACCTCTGGTCAAACGGTACGTCTATGATGTATCTATCATTATTGCTCATAAACGGGGGATATTTTCCAGTCTGCAACGAAACGATCTACAACAAAGACAACGAGTGTCTACCGCAGTAGACCCGTTATAGAGTCCCATAAGACATGGAGGTAGATCAATTCCTCAAATGGCGAATACCGTCAATCTTCAAAATCTGGGAACTCCAGTAGATCTTCATCCTTCTTCTTCGTGATGACTTCGCCCGGGAACTCTAGTGGGTCTGAATCCCACTTGCGCTTGCTTTTGATCACATCCCCGGGGAACTTAAGGGCCTCTGATGGTTTAAGTCCTCCATGCTCTTTGATCTTCCTCACTTCATTCAGGTCTATGAATTGAGTGACATCAGGACCTAATGGATGATAGAACGAGGGTTCATCTTCAAACAACTCTACCGGGAACTCAAGGTCTTTAGCCCTGTCGTGTACCGTCTTATGAACCAAAGAGGCAAGATGCTTGCAACAGTCGCAAGAACTATCATGACCGGCAGAACGACGCCCAACGGTGTTTGATGAGGTCCTCTCTGTGTTGGTCTTATTGCCGTCTGTATCCTTGATAGTCGCTTGAGGCATCGTCGTTTGCTCCTTACCGTTTGATGTTTGTATTCTCGTATTGGAAATTGAAGAGATTCGTTAATTCTCATTCTTGGTTGAACAAGACTTTAAGAGAATCCTGGGTCAATCTGTCATTCCACTACGGTCTACACTTCATTCACATAGCAATTTACTACGAATCTTAATGAGATGCAAATCTTGCCTCTATTGCGATTTGCATTAATCTGAATGGGGGTTCATAGATCGGGGATCAGTTCATCTATTGTGAGATCAATTCGAGGACTTTAGGTAATCTGCGGGCTACCCCATCTCACTTGACCTTGCAAATCGTCTCATTCACATACTGATAAGCCAACCCCACAACTCCACCAGTCTTGGGATCGTAGACATACCCCGTTTGGGGATCAACACGACCACCAGTGGTGGGGTCTCTCAATTCCCCTGTCTCAGGATTCTTCAACAACCCTAAAGCATCGTCCATCGCAAAACCATCAGCAGACGCAGTGCCATCACTACTATTGCCCTTGACTTCGCCACTATGAGAGTCAAGATCTGCCTGATCATTCGTTCCTGACGCCTCTACGTCCTTATTGACGTAGGAACCATCGGAAGGCAGAGCATCGTCCGTTCCAGGGTCTCCCGAATCAGGATCTCCGGCGTCAGCATTGCCGTCTAGCTTCTGGTCATCAGTGGCGTCTGTGTCTATCCCCAGCGGTCTATCATTCCTCAATGCTCCCCAGATCTCGTCCGCATCGTCAGACCACACCACCCTGTTGGGGTCTTGAGACCATGGTACCACTGGAACGGTCCTGGTTTGTATTTCATTCATGTTGAGACGTCTCAGGGAGTACGCCAAGCCCACCAGAGTGGGGGCGCTGGCAAGACCCTTGGATAAGTTGAGTGAGTCTATCACTGATACTCCAAGCGAGTAGAGTCTCGTGGGGTTAGACAGCGTTCCACTAGACAGCGCCTGGCTAATCAACGCTTTGACCACCGTTTGTTGCCGTACAGTCCTCATGATGTCAGATCCATCGGCTCCATCCACCCCATGGCGGACCCTGGCGTACTGGGTGGCGTCTAGTCCATTGAGCTTGTGGACGCCGGGCTCTAGTTTGAGGTTTGTGTATGGGTCATCGACACGGGCGGGAACGCAGATGTCTACTCCACCTATCGCGTCTATCATCTTCATCATGCCCGCGAAATCTACCACCACCGTCTGTGCGATGTCTAATCCAGTGGCTTGATTCACCGTGGCAAGCTCACATGAGACAGCAGAAGGCAAGTCACCACCATACTTCCATCCATAGGCGAACGTACTGTTCAACATCACATTGTCCCTGGCGGGCGCGATCCCATTCGTTGTAGCGCACTCTGGCTGGTCCACTATAGAGTCCCTGGGGAGGCTGATCACATCTACACGGTCTCTAGCCGCGCTGATGTGGACCACCATCGCAGTGTCTGCCTGATGGTTGTCCTTGTCGTTTGGGTCGTGTCCGCCGATCTCAGCGTTCTCAGCGTCACCTCCACGGGTGTCTTGTCCAAGCAGCAGGATGTTCAGCGGCCGTCCGTCATTCGGATCGATCGGCTTGTATTCCATGGGTTCAGTGTTGTTGTTCTGTATTGATGGGACCTCCATGGCTCTGGCGCTCAACTTAGATTGCAGGCTCATCCATGTCATGCCGCTTAGGATGGCAGTGACGCTCAGCAGCAGTACGACCAGAGATGCGATGATGCGTCTGGTGTTCTTCAGTCTTGGCTGTGTCCATGGTGTTCGTGAGTGGTGTGGGTGGATGGAGTTCTTCACGGTCACTGGTTTGCCTGCCATAGACATGTTCCTTCCGGTTAAGATCCACTCCGCTGGGTATGATGATGATTGCTGTGACGGCGTGATCTTATACTGACTTTATACGATTGTTTTTCTGGTTCTTGTTTCTATTCTAATGAGATCTTAGTGGGATTGCAATGTCGATGGGCGAGAAGAGTCGACCATTCCCTTGATCAGTCCCCTATGACCAAGTACGAACCACTAGATCATCTGGAATCTCAGACATGTTGTTTGGATGAGGTAAAGCCAAATGCCAATTCATGCTTATCCAAGGAATGAGAATCTGCCGGTCTCAGCCTAGATTTCGTTAGAGATGATGGAATACCCGTCTAAGCGGTTTTCACGCATCTATCAATTCAAATAGGCTCAGGGTCGGTGCAATACCATTAACCCTGAGCCTAATCAAATCTAAGGCAGATCTTGAAGTCTGTCTTTTTTGCTAGAGCCTTGCCAGAGCATGGTCTAGCGGCTCTAATGGTCGATCATCCATGAATCAAATCAACCATGACTAATCGTCATCGCTAGACGCATTCGAGAGACCGAAGATCCTGAGGATGTACAGGAAGATGTTGATGAAGTCTAGATACAGACTCAACGCGCAATTGATCGACGTCTTAGCCACAGCGTCCTCACCATAAGACGAAGCATACATCATCATCTTCTGAGCCTGCTGGACGTCCATCACCGTGAGCACGGAGAACAGAACCAGGCCGACGGCATTGATGATCATCAGCATCTTGGGATTGGGGAAGAAGATGAAGATGGCGATTTCGGAGATCAATAAGACCAACAGCATGACGAGGAAGATCGGTCCGAGAGACGTCAGGTCTTTCTTGCAGAAGAATCCGTAGATGGCGAGTGCGAAGAAGTATAGAGAGCTGACTCCGAACGCTATTCCGATTGTCTTGATGTCATAGGCATAGAAGACGCTGGTTAGTGAGAATCCCATCAACGCCGCGTAAATGTACAGGCAGAGTCTGGCTGTGCTGGGTTTCATTTTGGCGAGCCTGCCATTACCTTCAGATGTTCCCGCTGAGATCACGATGGTCATGACAAGCAGTACGATCATAGTGAGGATGGCGATCATCATCCCAGCTCCAGAGGCCATGAGTTGCAGGTAGAATCCGCTTGCGGCGCCGGCGATAGACACCAGTGCGGTGATGACCAACGCGAATCCCATCTCCAACCAGCATCTAGCCATGACCTTGTTACGGGTTTCCAGTGGTATCATCAGCAATGGGTTAGACACAGGCGACCCAATTGGACTCGTATGGAAATCTGACATGATTTAATTAATGCCTCCTTAGCTAAGAATAAGCGACAGATCTCATTCCGTCTGTGTACTACGGTAGATCTTCTGATTCTATTTTAACATAAAGTCTAATGGGATTCGACGTGGTCGTTGCAAATGTTGTCGGCAGACCAAGGATCGTAAGACGAAGGACTTAGATCAATCCATTAGATCGTGGAATTAAGCGCGAGTCAGATCAGGACGATCGAAGCAAGCTGCTGGACAATGGAAGCCCAGTCTTGAATCTCGTCTACTTCGCAATCCCACAATCTGAATGGACAGAGACCGCATTCTAATCAACCTTGATCAATCGGCTATCAGATTAAAAACAAGGTCTAACGATGAGGAATCTTAGCCTCCATCGTTAGACCTTTCCTATTGCGATTAGGTCAACGAGTAGGAATCAGGATTAATGACCCATCCGCCGTAGGCAAATGAGACTCCATCAACGATGGGTCCACCCTTCGATTCTGTGGCTGTCACTCCAGGCGGTGTCGATCTTGTTCTTGGCGATCTCTTGTTGTACGATGTTGAGATGCTCGTCTGCGGCCTGACGGTAATCGATGTCATGCTGGATAGCGTACTGGACGATGTCCCAATCGAAGAGGGAACGGCGGCTGAGTCGATCGTCCACGATTTTCTGGAATCCAATCGGCAATGGGAACTTCGGATTGGCGCTTGCGTCTACCACGAAGATGGGCCGTTCTTGGATGAGGACCTTGTTCCCCTTGGGTGTGGTTGGGTAGAGGAACACGCAACCCGCTGGGTAGACCGTGGGTTCTACCACGCCATTCCTCTTGATGCGGAATGGGCGACCTAGGGGATTCGCCACGAAACTCCAGAAGATGTCTGGGTCATCCACGAAGCACTTATGTACAGAAGTGGTCAATGGAGTGCTTGCCACCACCTTAAGCGGGATGGGCTGATGACCGAATCGAATGACATCCACACAATACACGTCCTTGATCCCCCTAGACGGCCTCCTGTTTATCTCACGGACGATAGAGTCATCCAACGTTCCATCGTCTTCCATCAGGATGACACCAGGTTCGTCGTCCCTCTCTGCCTCGGGTTGCAACCTCCATGACGAAGCTCCATCATGCAGTCTGAACGGGCTCTTCTCAGCCCTCCACCGATCTAGATTGGTCATCAGATCTGGGCATCGCTCTCCATAGGCGTTGACAGACTCGTCTTTAGCGTCTCCGTCTGGTACAACCTGACGCTCCAGATCTGCTACAACCACAGACACTTCGACATCTCGGGCGTCTACCTTGCCTGAGGTGATCAAGTCTAATACCTTGTTCGCGAGGGTCAGGTCGAAATCAACACCAGGCCATGCCGCCTGAGCGGTCTTCACCGTCTTCTTGATCTCATTCCACATGATGGCACTCACCGTGTCGGGCATCTCATGATGTGGCGTCTTAACAGGGCAGGTGTCTGGACTTCCCATCGCGCATGTCTCCAACAGGCCATTCGGCTTCTCGTGTGTCATGATCATTTCCGTTCACCAGACCTTCCGTTCCTAGGATTCCATTTTCCTTTCCTTTTACGGTTATTATTGTAATACAAAAATGGGATCGTGTCAAATCACCGACAACCGGGAGGGACTCCAGATTTTTCATTCATGTAAAACGAACTCGATCAACTTTACATCTTCGACAATGGATGTTAAAATTAATCAAGTGGATATGCAACCCACCTTATCTACTTCGATAACTATTACCTGGAAGGGGGTCGGGATGGGACAAAGACTCATTATCACCGTCATTGGAGAACCCAACCCAGAGGACAAGGCAGACCTGGAGCTTAAGAAGATACGTCGAGATGTCCCTGGGTCTGGCGAGGACAGGAGCGTCCTCCTCAACTGCTACTATCATTGGGGTGCTTACACCAATACCGCCGCCGATCTCAGCCTCAACGTCATGATGGAAATGAGGAGACTGGCGCTTGCACACGGATTAGGGGCCGAATCCACCATCACCCAGCAACTGGCCATAACTCTCATGTCCCTCCTCAACACATGGGCGGCGTTCCCAACGGACGAGGAGAAACAGAACACCATTGACCTGCTGACCCATCTCAAGGGAATCGCGTCTGATTCAATTGATGATGCCGATCTCAGGATCTCCCAAATGCATCAGACCGACATCGCCCTGCTTGACGAAGTGATCAATCTTCTCGCGGCGGACTTAATAGGCAATCGCAATGACGGTTTGATCGGCTGTTCTAATTCGATGATAAACGACAACGCCGAATGGTCTGAGGGAGACTCGTGTATTGACGCCTCAGATCTAAGCGACCCGTCTTGCGATTTCGGAATGATTTGGGAGATCTCCCCCGAGGATCTAGATGATGAAGATCTTGAGGATCTCAGGTATGCGGTAAGACTGCCTGTCGACCCTGCGTCAGACTATCTCAATGTAGAGGCCATGGAGAAGTTCATAGATTCCCTAGACAGCTTCAATTTCTACAAATTCCTCTACTCGAATGGGACTACTTACTATCAGACGATAGCTGGATGATTATATTCACCGCCATCCCACCAGACGGGGGTCATCGGTTGGGTAGACAATAGTTGTAAGATCCAACGATCTAAATGCAACATGCAATAGACGGTTTAAGATCAAGCCCACCATGTACCATAAATGCGAGATGAATAGGGAGCAGGAAGGACCAATGAGCATGAAGGAAATGATGAACCCAGAGTATGACAAGGACAATCCACGACAGATGACGAAGGAGGGATGGTGGCTCCGTATAGTGGGCGGTGGTGTCGTCCTGGCGTTGTCTATCGTGCTGTCGGTGGTGTTCGTGATCAACAGCCTACAGTTATGGTGGTATAAGGCATGGGGTCTTACGCCACAGATCCTGATAATGGTCATCGTGGCGGTCTTCGTGGGCGGGGTGATCTGGTGTTATGTGGCAGGTTTGAGAGAACTCATCAGAACCAGACGAGATGGGACTCTTATTGTTTTAGATAGTGAAGATGATGACATTGTCTGGAATGAGGCTTCGGTGCATGAGCAGATCCGTAAGGCCTTGACCGAAGAGGGAGCTAGCCCTTCCCCACAATCAGATCCTCCTGCTGAGATTGCTGCCGATGGAAATGAAGCCAAGGACAAAGCGATACGCGGATGAGTGCCTTACTTTGGGACTCTGCCTCCATGGTCTGATGGATCTAAACCAGAGCTGTCTAATCTACAATAGATCAAAATAGATCAAACAAAAGAAAATACCATGAATCTTGATTTAGATTCATGGTATTTTCTTTTGGCAATGGTCGCGATTGGTCAGTTTAGACGGAGATTCATTTAATGAGACTTCATTGATCAATCATCCGATAGTTTGCCTTGATGGCCTTCTCTTATTGTTGTCTGCCTCCCTTGATCCAGTTGATGACCCAGACCACGGCAGCTCCAACGGCCACCAGAATGATCGCTTCGATCAGCAGCATCAGCGACCCCTTGATGATGCTCCAAATGATGTTCACGACTGTCATGGCGACGACGACCACCAGAATGGCGGCCACGACCTTGATAACGGTAGATTGAGGCTTCTTATCCATACGATTCCCTCCGGGTTTCCTGGAGATCTGCTTCCGTTTCCTGATTTCAACAGAGTAAACAACAGTAGATCTCGTTACTTGACCAATTCTACATCAATCTGGATCGAACCACCAGCCAATGCGTGGATTGCAAGTCCACCTTAGATTCAATTAGGGTTGAGAGCGAAGTCATATCATGTGTCTCAAACCCAATCAAGTTGCTCATGGCCTGAGATCTGCTTAGACGTGCAATCCATCTTCAAGGGAATTGACCCTGAGACCGCCAGATCCCCGAGACAACATCGAGCAATCGAAGCAGATCCATGGGTGCCGATCACGAAGACCTGAAATCACGCATCAACCCACGTCGGAGCTAACCGTTGGGGCTGATGCGATCCACGTGACGTCTGGAGCCGGCGACCGCAGGGAAGTCATACGGGTCGTCATACAGGTCGTTTTAATCAAGAACGAACTCACTTGCACTGGGAGTAGAAAAGATCTACACGACCGTAATTCGCTTCGCATGTTCATTTGAACTCGATCTGCTCCGTGACGGGATGGTCCACCACCCAACAGATTCCGATCATAGGAAATGGGATGACGAAATGAATCATCATCCCATTCCAATCAAGTCCATCCGGGAGATTAATCATGGTAGAGTGTCAATCTGGAGGACCGACTCTATCTGTCCATCATCCATCCTCCTGGATGGTAGTTCATCCTCATAGGGAGGCCAACTTGGCTCCGATGTTCATGTTCACCGTGGGCTTCGCTGCACGGGGGGTCGCGTCAGGCAGTCCAACCACCTTGTTCTTAGCGCTCATCAGCACACCATCTACGGCCGCTGTCTCTATACGGTCTGAGACGACGCCATTCAGCTTGTCTAGAGGATGCAGCATCACACCGGCACCACCACGATTGCTCACCGTGATATCTGACAGCGGCGTGACCTTGATTGTAGACCTAGACATGGTGACCAATGATTCGGCGTCTGGGCGCGCCACCACCACAGCCGCCACCTTGTCGTCTTTCTTCAGGTTCATGCCCTTGATCAACTGAGATCCAAGGGACACCGGGCTCACGTCATCCAAGTTGAACCTGATCACCTTGCCCAGCTGGGTGATGATCAACACGGTCGAGTTCTTGATGGTGTTGCTCAGGTCAATGACAGACACCAGTCTATCCCCATCAGCGAGCTTCACGAATGGACGATTGCCGTCCCACTTCCCGTTCGTGCTAAGGTTCATCTTACGAATCATTCCGTCAGCCGATGCGACAAGAACCTGACGGTCGTCGTCTGGGAGGACTGTGACTGGCTTCACGCCCTTCGGGAGATTTGCCATCTTCGACATTGTGGTGTCCTCGCCATTACGGAGGAACGAAGCGCTCACCGCGTACTCCCTACCGTCTGTACCGACTATCCCAAGCCTTGCCTGAGTGGTCGTCTTAAACGATGAGACGAATGGTTCGACGGGCTTCATGGAGGGATCTGAACGCCAATCACTGATGGTGGTCATCTTGTCCGGGGTCTTGAACAGTCTACCGTCTGTGGTGACGTACATGAACGTCTGTGTATCGTTGCCCTCGCGACGGATGTCAGCGAGCATCTGCTTCTCGTTGTTCTTCGCCTCCTCATCGGTGAGACCCGTGATCTCCATCAGACGTGGGCGGCCGATGATCTTGATTTCCTTGTCTAACTCCGCGTTGATGACCTTACGCAGTTCTTTATCGTCAGTGAGGATCTTGTCCAGAGCGTCGATGTCTTCCTTGAGCTGCTGGTCTTCCGCCTTGAGGGCGTCTGAGTCCTGGCGGGTCAACTTGCGCAGCTGCATGTCGAGCACGTAATTCGCTTGGCCTTCGTCGATCTTGAACGCCTTCATCAGTTTCACACGGGCGTCTTCCTGGCTGTCAGACTTGCGGATGATGGCGATGGCCTTGTCCACGTCTAGGAGGATCGCCAGAAGACCGTCGATCTGATGGATGCGTGCGAGCTTCTTCTCCTTGTAATTCTGAGAGCGAGTGAGGACGCATTGCTTGCGTAACTCGAGGAACTCTAGCAGGAGTTCGCGGATGCCCATCATCTTCGGGAATCCACCAGACACAACCGTGTTGTTCACAGAGAACGTAGACTGTAGCTCCGTTTTCTTGAACAGCATGGCGAGGATCTCCTGTGAGTTAGATCCGGCCTTCGTTTCGATCAGGAGTCGGACGTCGTTGTCGTTCACACGTCCCGTAAGATCGTCGACACGGGCGATCCCCTCTTTGAACTTGGCGTCTGTCTTGATGAGATTGCGCACCTTCTGGACTATAGACTCACACGAGACATTCGGCGGTAACTCATAGAACGTGAACCTCACCTTGCCTCGGGTCTGCTGCTCCTGCTTGTACTTCGCCCGTACCGTGAACGTTCCCTTGCCGGTGCGGAAGTACTCCTGCACACCGTCGATGCCGATCACCTGACCACCGGTCCAGAAGTCCGGGCCCGGCATGACCTGCATGATTTCCTCTATCGAGGCGTTCGGTTTGCGGAGCAGCAGTTTGCAGGCCTTGAGGGTCTCGGTGGGGTTGTGCTGAGGCATGTTCGCGGCATAACCGACTGCGATGCCCTGCGACCCATTGATGACACCCACAGGCCATCTTACTGGGAGGACCTCTGGTTCCTTGAGTGTGTCGTCGAAGTTGGGGATCATCTTGACAGACCCCGATGGGATCTCGTCAAGCAGCTCGACGGCCTCCTTGTTGAGTTTGGCTTCGATGTATCTTGAGGCGGCGGCCTCGTCGCCGGGGTGGGCACCGAAGGATCCCTTGCCCCAGATGAGTGGCACTCGCAGTGAGTAGGGCTGGGCCATCCTCACGAGTGCGTCTTCGACTGATGTGTTTCCGTGTGGATGGTATCGCAGCACGTTGCCTGCGAGTCTCGCGACCTTCATGAACTCCCTAGAGGGCAATACCTTGTCCTCGTATAGGGTCCATAGGATTCGGCGTTGCACTGGCTTGAGGCCGTCTCGTGAGTCTACGAGCGCTCGTTCACGGATGACTGACCATGCGTAGGGGAGTCTGGTTTGATCCATGAACTCGGGGATTCGCACCTCCTCGATTTCCTTGGCCCCCTCCACGAAGCCATGTTGTTCTTCCTCTGTTGGCGCATCGATCTTGGTCTTTTTCCTAGCGGCCAATTCAACCTCCAATTGCATGTGTAGATTTCGCTTCTAAGATTCTAAACGTACATTCCCATTGTACCCCGATCGCAGTTAGATTTCAATTAAATTCCAATGGTTGGGCTTCAGATCTCAAGGTTCTTATCAATTTCTTGCCTGTTTGATTCATCCCATGATGGGTATGAAGCGACCGCCATTTAGTCACTTGCATGATGAATAGCAAAGATGGAAGATGATGACACAGCGGTGCGCCAAGAACCACCATGGAGTAAGACGGTGAAATCCAGGATTGAAATCATGATACAACAAGTCGCCGTTTCATAAGTTATCGTGTTGCCGTCGGCAAGTAGTCAGAATCATGAATCAAGATCCTTCGTCTTAGGCCAGAACCATGTCTTGATCGATTGTTCAGATCTTGCTTAAAACCGATTAGGCTCAGGGTCGGTGTCATACCATTAACCCTGAGCCTAATCAAATTGATAGAGGCTTAAGATCTGTTAAGACGAGGAGTCCATCATCTTCAGGAAGATCGAGGCTGAGACCGGCAGATTCCGCGCCCGCATGAAGGTCCAAAGAAAACGACGGCAGGCCCTCAGCCTATGCCATTCCGGTAATGATGGAGGAACCCACTTGACCGGCCTCTGACTCTCCTAGGATGGGTTCCCAGATAATGGGCCTGGCTGTCAATACCGTCTAACTCGTCCCAGTACTGTGATTTTATGATGTAGTTGTCTGGCGTCATACAAGCCTTGGCTATCTCAAGAGCTTTGCCCACTCCATTGACCATGACGGCTGACTCATAGACGAATTGGGAGGAGATCTCCCTGAACATCAGACTCCAATCGGCCATCGTCGCTTCAAAAGCATACCCCTGGTCATGATGGTGAACCAGATCATTCCATGTGGTCGGATGGTCCGCCTTCCCGTCCATCCAACCTCCATAACCATCCATCGACTCGGTGATAAGAACCTGGAGCCTAGCCCCGGTCAACCCGACCCCGCGCTTCAGACCTACTCGGGCTTCTATGATCCAATCAATGTCCTCTATAAGTCTATTGCCCATACGATCTCCGTCAGACTCGTAATAGGTAAGATTCAGCAGGTGGAGATCTGGGTTAGACTCCGAAGTCTTGAGGGTCATCCTGAGTTTAGACTCTATTTTGATGATGGCCCAGGAGATCTGCCTCAGCCATTCATGATCATAACTGGACTTCATTAGGAAGGATCCTTTCAAAAACGGAATGTGATTGTTAAAGTTATTTGGTATTTGGGTTAATTGGGCTAAAGTTATTTAGATGCGAATCTGCCCGGTATCAGGGATCTGAAGCGCAAACCACCCTTCCGGATAAAGAGGAATCGCAGAAAGCAGGATTCAATTGCTTCAGATCTCACCTCACCAAATGTGGCAAATGGGGGATATCAATGGAGTCAGTTGTTCGTATTAGACTCCTGACCTTCCTCCACGAGGTCGTTCCACGCCTGACCAAGCTTGTCGCCAGCCCCCTTCGCCGCGTCTGCCGCGTCTCCCGTGTAGTCCGTGATCTGCTCCAGATGGACCGTCAACTGACCGTTGTCTTGCTTCTCGATGGAAGTGACCTTCCAGTTAGAATCCATGATGGGGGTCTTGCCGTTGTTTGTCAGGACAAGCATTTCACTGGTGTCTGCGTTACGAGATTCAAGGATCTTCTTCGCGTTAGACCAGTACTGACCCTGAATGCCGTCTAGATTGAGATCGGCGTTAGGCTTCGTAGGCTCCTCCTCATGATATGGAATGACGGTCTGAGGTTCCTTCACTTCCACCACGTGGGAGGACATGGCGTTGCCGATGGCGGAGACGCCCATGATGACCAGGAATGCAGCGGCTAAGATGGACACGACCTTCTTCCATGTCTTCATGGCGTTCCAACGAGCTACGAAACCCTTGGGGCGCTGATCTAACGCCTGAAGATACCCCTGCTGTGACATGGGGTTGGGAGTTTCGTCCATCCAATCATGTTGGAGGGTCTCTGGCGAGTAAACCACCTGATTGGGGACGTTCTGGGTCTCCCTTGCCTTGGGGATCACCGTCGTCTGCTCCACATCGTATTGAGTATTGTCGGGATCTATCTGATTGACCATTCCATTCACCTTACGATTCCTCCAAGTTTTTTGTAATGCAAAAATTATAACATGTTTCAAAGAGGAGTGTGCGATGGCGGCGTGTCGTGATGGTAAGATCTCAATGCCCATTCCCCATTCGTTGATCTATGTGACAAATCGGTCTAACAATCACATACCACAACGCAAGATTGGTTCACTGCGGTCTACGCTGATTCCTACCCATTGATTGCCATTGTTGTTTTCTTTTCCTCAGAATCCGGCAATCTCAGCTCTGACTCCCGTCCGTCAATCACCATCAAATGCATCAGAGACCAGGGAGATGGGAATCTGAGAACTATGCCTCTTTTCTAAACGGTCTTAATGATCAAATGGAGAGAACCAAGATAAGCTCAGATGCGAGGGCAATCGAGAGTGGAATCAAGATAAAGCAATTCGCTGTTCCCTAAGTCTATTAGAACCAGACCTGTCTTAGTGGATGATGACCGCAGTGAATCAAAGATTTCATTGATTTAACTGGGAGCCATTGGAGATGTAGGCCGCGTTTACTTGGGCGTCTCGAATGATAGACATGTTCAGCAATCGAATCCTGGCAGTCATCTTCTCCTGAAGGGTGTCATAGGAGATACGATCCATCTCCGTTATCCTCTCAAGACTGATGTCAAAGTCCTGTGGGCTTACGGTGATCTTAGCCAACGCCTCGATGAGATTCGCCATAGACTCGAATTGCGGTAGGAACTCCGCCCTCAGATTCGCCACTCCACCCATCTCACCATGTTCCTTGGTGAGGTTCTCCAGTTCGGCGTAACGGTTGATAAGGTCTCTGGCCTGTTGGTTTCCGAGCTCGGCTAGACTGCGGAGCTTGTTGATCGGTGAGTCTGGCATGTTTGATCTACTCATGATGCCGTCCAAGCTCCACCTCCGGTCTAATGTTCTAAATTCAACAGAACCAAGCAGGAAATCCTCCCCGGGCCTCTATCTGCCTTGTTCTTCGGGTTAATTGGATTTTACTACGAATCTGGAAGATTCGCCACCTTTGATGGTGTGTGTCGCGTATCGTGCGTTTCAAAGCGATTCAGATTTGGTGTCTGTTATGGCGATCTCGTGATCGGCACCCAGTCTAACGGTTCTATCCCATTGACCCCATCTAAGTTGGTTTCGACTTCCCAGTGAGATGGCTAAGACCGTTGATCAATACCACAGTGGATTCTTCCTGCTTCACGGGTCGGTGACATCGATCGCCCTTGTCTTACGAGCCTCATGTGAACCATGACTCTACATTAATCGTTACGGTAATCCAGTCGCGGTCAATCATGTGTCTTATGTGAATGGGAATCCGGATAGCTAGATCGAATCATCAATACCACCCGCCATAGACGTCATCACCATTCACAGCGCCCTCGATGGCGTCTTGCATCACCCAGGCCTCCTCGGTCTTCTCGTCCTCGGGGGCATTGTCATTATCCTCCAATGCATCAAGAACCGCTTCTACGACATCGTCGTTGAGGATCTCGCTCACGTCTGCGTTTTCGACGTCCATCGCTTGATAGGCACCATCAGTGAACGAGTAGCGGACGTACTCGTCTAACGCTTGGATCACCTTGACTCCGCGGGGGACGCGTCTATACTCGAACAATTTGGACATCTCCTCGGCAGACACCGCTCGCCACAACTGTTTAGAGTCATCGTCCCATAACTGGGAGTCTATGAAGTCTATGGCGTACTTCTTGTCAGACGGACTCATGTGGGGATGCTGTTTGAGGAAGTCCATCAACATCTTCTCAAGGGATTCAGCCACGTCAGCCACCACGGTGTAGACGTCCAAGTCGGCCGCGTTGATCCCCAACGCAGATGCGATCTCAATCACATTGTCCCTGCCAATGAGGCTTTCATTCAACGGTTTCTTGGTCTGGGCCTTCTTGTCGTACAGGTAGGGATGTCGTTTCATCATCGCGACTTTCTGCATGATGATGTCTTTGATCAGTGACGAGAACTCCCTATGGGTCGCAATACGGTAGTCTTCCTGTAGGAACGTACCAGTGAACGCCGGGCTAGAGTAACGCACACTGAACAAGAACACCAATGTAGATGGGTCTAACCACAAGGGGAATCCCGCATTGGCGGTGTAGTCCATGTACTGCTTCTCAGATGTGACGAACTCTGGCTCCTCAGGTTGCATCTCCTGATACTGCGGCTCCTCGTCATGGTAATACCTGTCATAAAGATCCGTCAGTTGATCATCAGAGAATCCATAGTCAAACTGCACCTAAATCATCTCCCATCCATGTGACGGACCATAAGATCCATCTACCCGTCGGTTTACATCAAATCTTGCGTCATTTATGACCTTGATAGTAGCTCTTCGATCCAATCCTCTTCCCTCTTCGTAGATCTCCGAATCAGATTCCGTCGTTGTTCGGCTATCCATCAAATCAATTGGCAATGACCCTGGTCAAGCCAATTCAAGTCTATTCGCGGACGGTGTCCTTCCGTCCCGTCTCAGACCACCACGCCCAGCCTAGCAAGACCCAGACATGGGCAGCATCTCATTCCATGTGTTGTCTTCCATTAGGTCTCATCATGAGATCAGCCGAAGAGGTTGAATCCTATGGCAAATAACGTTGCGACAACGAGGATTATAGCCACAAGACCTATGAACACTATCATCACCCGATCCTCACGGACACGGGCCTTCATGTACTCAGTCTTCATACGATGGGACAGATCTTGGAACGCCATCTCATCATCTGTCAGCGATATCCCCTCGTCCCATTCCTGGAACCATTCATCAAGATCCCCATAACCATCCTCTGGCGTCTTATGGCAGAACACGTCTGACAACACCATCTTGAAAGCGTGCCCCAATGACTCCCTATTCACAGAGTCATCCGAATTCATCACACCGTCTCTGACAAGATTGGTCAACTTCCTGGCATGATAGGTGATCGCGTCATCATCATTCTCCTCCGGCAATTCCATTAGAGTCCGAGACCCTTCAAGCCTCTCCCTAACCTTGGGATCAATAGAATCTGGAGTGTCTAGAGAAACAACCTCAGTATAGGTCTTCGTGGTCTTGACAGGAGACGCCCCAATGGAAATCAAACCGTTCTCCGACGAAGCCCCCATGATCATAACAGAAGAAGACTCCCCCAACCCAAGATCTCCATCCCCCGCCACATCATCAAGATCTACCTCTACCGTACCTCCAGCCGAACCAGTAGATCCATCCACCAGATCGTCCATGGTCGATTCGTCTGCATTAGCCATCGCATCATCTGAATCAGAAGCAGAGTCTGACCCCTCACCACCATCAGAGGTGGCAGATGCCTCTGACACTGCGACCCCATCAGACGTAGCATCGGTCACGGGGATCTCCTCCGTTATGACGCCATTGCCCAACCGATCACCTGACACGGCATCTGCTGGATCACCGTCAATGGGGCCAGGCGTTTCCCCATGACAAGAAGAGTCTTCCGTCAGAGGCTTGTTATTAGCATCATTGGTTTTGGGCTCGGTTGGGACTGATGTCCTTGTGGCGGTTGTATCGCCATCATCATCGAAAACCGCATTATTGTCAGACACATGGGCCTTGCTTTGCCGTTTGTTTGATCTTGCGTTCTGGGCTGATGCAGGCCGTTTCTTGTCTGTGATGGCAGGGCCACCGTTGAGGTATAAGTCTACCGTGCGTTTAGACGCGGCCTTGCCTCCAGCCTTACGGATCTCACGAGGGTTGTCTATCACCCATTGGATGTCCTTGTTGACGGTTCTTACTGTGACTCCCGTTTCGCTGGAAATGTCTTCCTTGCTGGTCTTATCCGCCATGAGGATGGACGTCTTCACTCTACGTTCTAGTATTTTCCTTTGTGTGGCGGTCAGCTTCTCTGCCATAGATTCAACACTCCCGTTTGATGGTGATCTACTATTGGTCTGCAGGACGAGATCTGGTTCGTTTCGTGCTTCATTCCGTAAGCGAAAATATTGCAACTTACTTGGGAATGGGGCGTTCTAATAGGTCATCATGGGCAAAGCCGATTGTCTTTGATGAAGCCGGAAGAGGTTGATCGTCCCAGTCCCAGACCACTCCAAGGTGGGGTTTGTTGAATGATCTCCAATTGGCATCCTTGAAGATGTGGTTGTAGATGGGAACAAAATCAAATGTGATGCAAATGAAGCAGAATTGGTTCACTGGGAATTGCGATTGTTTTGAATTGTTTTGAGTTATTGATCACCAAGAGATCTTTCTTAGATTCAATTAGGCTCAGGGTTAATGGTATTACACCGACCCTGAGCCTAATTAAATTGATAGAGGCGTGAAAATCGCTTAGACGAGTATTCCATCATCTCTAACAAGATCGAGGCTGAGACTGCCGAGCCACGTCCATCTAAGTCAATCCCCGGGGATTCATTCGACGTGAGATCTTGCTTCAATGAGGGAAGACGAGGACCGGAATCCCAACTTAAGTGTCATGGCGGATGTATGATCGATCTAGAGACTGTGATCATACTGATTTGATCTCGTGGATCGCCAATCTAAAAACGATGAAGCCCCTGGGGTTGATTCACCCAGGGACTTCACATTGAATCTACTATTTGCCATCTCATTCATTGGATGACCGTGAACGGTAAATGGTGTCTAACCCATTCCATCTACCGAAGGCCTCAGCCCAGTAGTTCGCTGACGCTGGTGATGGCCTCTTTGAACCCGTTCGTCTCCTTCTGGATCCTACGGATGATCGAGACCTCCTCCATCGGGCTGTTAGACGGGAAACGTCCATTCGTCACCTCTGCCGCCTTGTCCGGGGAGATGGCCTCTTCCAGCTCATACAACGCCTTGCGCTCAGCATGGGTCTTCGAACCGATAGACATACCGAACTCCAGGTCGTTCATGTCATACGTGTCTAGCAATGCAGACAAGGACTTCTTCGCGTCTTCCGTCTTCTCGGGGTTCAGCAACGCGACAACGAAACGGGTCTCATCGGTCTCATCAGTCACACCAAGGAGACTAGCCGCCAGTTTACGGGTGGAGTCATCCACGATCTCCAGTTTCTCACGGGCATCGAGGATCTTACGCACCACCTGCCACGGCACGGCAGACGAATCTGTCTTGCGGGGACCACGCCCCGATGTCCGCCCCGCCTTGCGGCCTGGCTTCTTACGTGTGGTGGTCTCCTCCTTCGCTTCAGACTCCATGACTGGGGCCTCCGCCACCTCTGCCTCATTGGCGTCTACCTCTGGCTGTGTTGAGGTATCAGAAGCCTCAGCATCATGAGACGCCGGAGCCGAGAATGGACTGGAGAACGATCCACCATTATTGAAATCGTTACCCCCGCCAAACACATTGTTATTGAAATCATCCATTGAAATTACCAACTCCTCTCCTGTAAAGGGGTTTTCCTCGGCATACCACCGACCTATAATTGGTTGATATGAAAATAGACCCCGATCTGGTAAAGACGAACATGAGAAGTCACATGCCCATCTCAATCAACATCATACCCAACGCGGGTCTAGATCACAGTAACAATTCAAGGGAGGACCAGAATCTATTATGATCTACCTACTCGACCAGATCTCTATTTCATCCGTCCACACGGAACATCATCGCCGCGTCTGAGTGCATGCCAGACACAACCTCCAATTCGGTAGACGCGCCTGGGATCTCATAGGTAGACGGAATCACATCATCGGGCTCACATACCAGCAAAGTAGACCACTCGACATCATCACCATTAGACTTCACTTCAGATCCATCACCCGCATCAGACTCAAGTCTCACAGTCCCGGTCCCCTTGCAGGCGACAGTAAGCTTGTAATGATCACTAGACTTCCTGTCCGGGTGCGGTCTCTGTATGGGGAAGACCCTTGAGATGTTAGACGCCACTCTCATGGAATTCAACTCTACCGGCTTAGACTTGTGGTCTCCATTCACCGCACGACTCAAATCATCTAATGTTCCATCTGGAATCTTCAAATCACTTCCGGTTGTCTTATCAGATTGAATCGATTCAGTTGAAGCACTGGGCCCCATTGACGGACTCGGTTCGCCGCCATTGCCGGAAGCGACACATCCAGACAAGGCAGACATCGTCAGAAACGATACCACGCCAAGACCCAAGACCCTCCTGAGCTTACCGTTCATAAATCTCCTATTCGTTCCTCGCCTCGTCCCATCCGGAAGGCAAAACAGGTCCACGGTAAAAGAACGATGGACGAGGATCTCAAAAAGACGCCCGTCCATCATTCATTTTCACCATGAATTGCCTGATGGCCCTCCAATGGGATCTCCTGTGGATTCGGTCAGATCACTCCGACCGATCATCCTTCAGATCTCCCATGACTTCAGAAGGGTTTCCATCATTCCCATCAGATTCCGGGTCCTCCTTGGCAGCGGTCCCAAGGACTTCAAGGTCTGCTGGATTCGATTGGGGTTCTCCTGCTTTGATTGAGGTGTCTGATTCAGAAGGCGTGTCACCCGTGGTACCTTCAGAAGATTCAACAGACTTGTCAATCGGAGCGTCGTCCGTGTCGGAGCTGTTCGTCTCCATGTCGTGAATGGCGTCATCTACATTGGGTTTGACGTGATTGACCCCACGTTCAGACTCCTCGGCGTCCATCTCTCGTTGCAATTTCTCTAGCTGGGTGAAGTCTCCCTCGCGCAACGCTCGCTGCATCTGTGAGGATTTAGACTCAAGAGACTTAGACACCATAACGGTACGTTCGGTGGCCTGCTTGATGTCACCGTCCGTGAATGAGGTGAGGATCTTCTTGTTACGGAATTCAATCGCGGCAGACACGTCCCCGGGGTCTAGCGAGTCTAAGATCTTCTTCCTGTCCCCATCGACAGTGTCTGGCTTCGTGACCGAGATCCATTCCTCCACCAGTTCGCGTTTCGTGTCGTCATCCATCGTCTCGTCGTTCTTCACGATCTCCGAGTAACGCATAGACTGGGCTTTCATCGCGTTGTCTAGCAGGACGCGGGCGGTACGGCCATTGGCGAATGACGGGAGGGGACGCAGCTGTTTGAACGCCTCATCGACCAGCTTGAGATTCTCCGGTGTGACGGTGATGCCCTTACGCTTCGCCTTGTTCTCGAAGATCTGCTCCAGTTCTTCGTCACTGTAGTCAGTGAACTCGATCTTCTCAGTGAACCTAGACCTCAGACCCGGGTTGGAGTCTAAGGCGCGTTCCATCAGATCGGTGTAACCGGCAATGATGACGATGAACTCCCCACGGTGGTCTTCCATCAACTTCAAGAGCGTGGAGATGGCCTCCTTGCCGAACGTGTCCTCGTTAGAGCCAGACTGCAACAGCGAGTAGAACTCGTCAATGAACAATGCGCCACCGAGAGCCCGCTTCACGACTTCTTGGGTCTTAAGGGCCGTCTGACCCTGGTAACCCGCGACGAGACCAGAACGGTCTGTCTCGATCAACTGTCCATGCTTCAAGACACCCATGCCCGCGAGCGCCTTGGCCCATGAACGGGCGACCGTGGTCTTGCCAGTGCCCGGATTCCCGAGGAAGACGATGTTCGCTCCAATGTTGTCTGCCTCTTTGTCGTTCTTATCGAGAAGACCAAGATTCTTACGCTCCTGCAGAGCGCGGATCGTGGCGAGATTCTCCTTGAGCTGACGTTTCACCGGTACGAGACCTGTGAGGGCTTCGATCTCCGCCATGCCCTCCTCATACATCTTACGTCGCTCATCCTCAGTGAGTTCCCGCTCATCCCCAGGCTTCGCTGGTTCTTCCGGCGGCTGAACGTCATTATGATACGTGACCCGGCGATTGTGCTCTTCAACGAGGTCCTTACCACCATTGCCCCGTGCGGTGAACGTCTCACCCATGAGCTGCTCTGCCATCGTACGACCTGTGGTGTTTGCTTTCCCGTTTCCAGTGGACGGGACGTCACCACCATCAGTTAGACCATTGATCCGATTGATCCGCTCGTTCATGGCGTTCATGTTCTTCGTGCTCATGTCCACGATTTTCATCATGTCGTCCATTTCTTCAAACTGCTGCACGAGGAGATTTTGATTGGTTTGACTGGCCTGATCAGTGAGGTCTTGTGCGCTAGATACCTCTTTTGCACCGTTCCTTACCACTTTCTCCATTAGCTCCATGCCGTTGATGTCCTTAAGGACGGAGCTGTAATCAAGGTTCTTGGGTTCGGTGTCTTTTGTATCTTCTGTTGGATTTTTTGCCATGAGACCTCCTCCTGGTCTTGCCTGAATGTGTGGGTACTAAAACAACTTTATCAAAAGATGTGACGCAACACACCCAGAGAAGGATAAAATAATGATGAATCAAAACCTTGTGTAGAATCAAATCCCATACGAGTGGGGGTAAAACATGAACCCGTGCAGGGATGGAAATCTTGACAATTGGACAGTGGAATGAGATCAAACCCGCGGATGCGGGTAATACTCTTGTCCATGATCTTCATCATGGCGTTCATGTCAGAATCAAACCCCCATACGGGGGTAAAACCCTAAAGAACGGTATAATTCCAACACTCTATAATCACAAGATGTGAGCGACCCGAATGTCGGCGTGTTCCACCGTTTCCCTAGTCCAGTAGCCCCCATCTCGGGGTACGACTGGTAAATTAAAAACATCCCATTCCACTGTCCAATTATCAAGCTCTAGCATGGAGAACCAAATTCCATAAGTTCATTATACCACCTTACCCCATTATAATCAAACTCCACGTGGGATGGGCTTGTAGTTAGACTGCTGCAAAGTAATCACCAGCCCCTCACGGTCAATGACATCCTGCAACTCCCTCATGTAACCTTCAGCCACGAAGGAGTCATAGCCATCGGCGTTATTGAACTTCAGACCCACGATCTCATTGCTCACCTTCACGGGCGCCGGGTAGTTCTCCTCGATCTCCCTTCGAGACTCCTCGGTGAGATCATCACGCAGATCAAGCGCCTTCTTCTTCAACGTAGGCCAGTTCAGCATCACGACATCAACATCTTTCATACCTGAGTCCTTACCTGTCAGTTTGATCTTATACGGCACCGCGATGGGGGTGCTCATGTCCACCTCTGTCACACCAGGAGCGACCTCCCTCTCCACCTTGACGCCAGCCTCCTCGTCACCACCAGATCCGGTCGCACCATTAGACGTGGATCTGGATCCGCCCGAGGAGTCCTGTTTCTTGGGAGAACGTGATCTCTCGATGGGTACCATGTGAGCCTTGACGGACGATGAATCATCCCATGCCTCTAACGCGCCATCGACATCACCATGATCAACGGACACAGACCCAGAGGGAGTGGCTGTGCCCGTCTTACCGTGAGTGGTGGCTAGATTATCTGGTTGATCTGCTGGTCCATCAGCAGGAGGAAATTTCGCCTCGACCTCTGGAGTCCAGGGGTCAACTCCTACTTTTGGGCCCTGGTCATTCACCTCCTTGATGTACGTCTTATCGAACGGAGGCTCTACGGTGCCAGATTTAGATCCAGTAGACTCCTCACGTTGACGTTTCATCAGCTCCTTGGCCTTGGCGAATACGTCGGGGGCCTTGATCTTGGCGTGGGCGCTGATCTCCATGAACCAGATGAAAGGCATGTCTCCCTCGAACCACTCTTTGATGGTGGTCACGTCTGGAATGGAGACCTCGGGAGCATCCTGGAGGGTCTCGTTGCTTTGATCTGCCTTGATGCGGTTAGAGGCCTCGTGGAACAGGTCGTCGACTTTGACATGCTGCTTCCTGCAGATGTCTAGGAAAACGTCGAATGGTAGGGTGCAGTCGGACAGCCATGCTTTGAATTCCGTGTTTGACACGTCATAGTCATTGGCGAGATCGCTTGGTTTGAGATGGTGTTCCTTGAGACCGTCACGGAGCACGTCCATGCAGTAGCGGGCGGTGATGAGCCTGGGGGCTACAAGTTTGAGGCTCCCGTCCTCCAGCCCGTTGACCATGGCTTTGGGGTTGAGGTGCTCTTCCTTAAGACCGTTCTTGATGACGTCCATGCAGGCCTTGGCTCTGGTCCTGGATGATTGTTCTGTGGCTCGGAGTGTCATTGGTACTCCCTTCCTTGCTCTGATTGTTCTGTGATTGAGATTCCGTTAGGCGACCGTGAGTCTATGGGTCTATTGCTGTAGATTGTAGCTGGTTCCTGAGGGGTCAGTTGATTGGCCTCTTCGGACGGTACTCTGCCGCTTGGAGCGTCCACTTGGTGGTGTCGGCATGATCCCAGGGCCAGCTTCGGTCCTCGGCGTCATAAGGCACCGTCTCAATGCCTAGCACATGGGAGTCTTCCGCGTGGAGCGAGTATAGGGTGGCGACGATCTCACTTAGAACGGTCCTGTCGTCGTAGCTGGGGCTGCCAGTCTCAAGGGATGACTTGTCGATGGTGATGATCACTCGCACGTCTTCCTCGTGGGGGTCTTGGGCATTGATGAGGTCTGTCTTGGGAGCGAGGGCTTTCAGTCGGTTGATGAGGATCTGGGACATGACGAGGACGGCGTCCTCAGTCCGTTGGGTGTCGTGGATCTTGTAGTAGGCGAAGCTTCCGTCTGACATGTCTATCTTGACAACGCGGTTGGGCCCAAACCAGCCTTTGATTCTGTCCTGTGCATCCTTCATCTCCTCCATGTCGATGGAGCCGCCGGTGTGGCCCTGGGGGCTGTAGGACGTGTTAGGTTGTGTGGTGTGCATGATCTGACCGGCTTCGGCTCTGGTTTGCTTGTATTTCTCGATTGATTGGCGGACTTTGCGTTCGCCAGCGTCGATGAGGTCGTTGGCTTTGTTCACTCCGTCCCCGGCCATTTGACCGACGTTGTAGGCCACCTTATTCCAGTCTATCTTGCCCATGAGTTGGTGGATCCTCCTGTTACGGTGATTGATTACTGTGACCCAGTGGGTCATGATTGTTTGTTGGTAGGGATTTTATCATAGCTCTAGGTGGGTTGCAAGTTGGTTGGCTCAGGTAGGTCGGTGGATGGGTTCGGTGGATGGGTCGTGTAGGTCGGTGGATGGGTGTCGGTGGATGGGTCGTGTAGATCGGTGGATGTCGTTGGATGAATGGGCTTGCCAGGTTCTGCTGCATCCCCGGGGCTCCCATCCCATTATACGGTTCCCTATGACCAAGTATCTTTTCACGATCTCACTATTTATCATTTATCTCCTTCCTGGAGGTGTGGATTGGGAGTGGGGTCTTCCTAGTAATCCTCAGGGTGGGTCTTCTTGGTCTTAATCGTTGTGACCTTATGATGCAGGCCGTTATGGTGTGATTGTTTTTGATTGGAGCAGCTGATCATGATTTGGTTGTTTTGATTGGATTGGCTCATCATGGCTTGCTTGTGGATGTAGGGTGGGTTGGGTGTGGCAAGAGCCAAGATTCATCATAAAGATTCATCATGAGTGCCGCATCCCATTACACCGGTTCCCTATGACCAAGTATCTTGTTCACGATCTTAATGCTCATTTCTCCCGGCGAGGGTACGGGCGTGAAGCGAAAGCCAGTGGATCAATTGCCTAGACTCATTGGTTCACCGACTTCCCGATGGTTTGGAATCCGGCGGTCTCAGCCTCGATTCCCCTAGGGATGATGAATTCCTCATCTAAGCGGTTTTACGTCAATCATCAGTCTAATTAGGCTCAGGGTCGGTGTCCTACCATGCGTCTCAAGCCTAATTGAATCTAAGGGAAGACCCTCGGGCATCGAATCAGTCAATCGTGAATCGTTATGGAGTTATAGATTGGTGTGACGGCGGAGCAGGAGTGGAGAATCATGGGTGGGCCTGAAAGTCATGCGGGGCTGAATGATGAGGGGGTTGGAGGAGTCGTATCAGGGGGTCAGTGCGATTGTCCTGTTCCGTTCCGTCTTGTCATGCACCTGTCCCGTCCCGTCATGCGTCACAGGTCAGGAGCTCCCATCCCCTTATACGCTTCCCTATGACCAAGTATCTTGTTCACGATCTTACGGTCACCCCCCCACTCCATGTGAGTGTCATTCAGTGCAGGTTGTAAGGGAGGAGATGTAAGGGAGGAATCAATAGATCATCAATAGATCATAGACCATCAATAGATCAACAAGTGAAGAAACTGGAGGGTTGAGGTTTTAAGGATTAAGGTCGGCTCGGGAGATGTAGATGGTCTGAGTAGGGAGTAGAGTGTGTGGAGTTGACACCGATAGAATTGTGAGGCGTTGGTGATCCTGGATCCTTTCCTTTGTCACTCGACCCATTCCATTACACGCTTCCTTAGGACCTTATGGCCAAGGTCCAAGTACGAATCGGCAGATCCTCCTGCCCCTAATGGGAGCCCTAATGGGAGCGGGAGATTGGGAGTCAAAGTGGGGAGATTGGGGTCTAGGGGCAGGAGGCAGGATTGAGACCGGATTTGATCTACTCCCATCCCCTTATACGCTTCCCTATGACCAAGTATCTTTTCATGATCTTAGCATTGGGTTCTTCCCAGCGAAGGGTGAAACGGGAATTAGCGGACTGATTGCCTAGACTCATTGGTTCACCGACTTCCCGACGGTCTGGAATCTGGCGGTCTCAGCCTAGATCTCCCTGGAGATGATGAATTACTCGTCTAACCGATTTCCAACCCTTCATCAAATCAATTAGGCTCTACAGTAAAGTCATACCATCACTGTAGAGCCTAATTGAATCTCAGGTCATTTCCTAAAGCAGACAAATCAATGACCCATGACGATCACACGTCATCTAACGACAGACCTCCCCTAGGCCTCCTTCTCGGCCTAGGCGAATCCTCACCGACTGGTCCCGGAACACGATGCACTGGACGCCCAGACGAAGGAGTAGGCATCCCCTGGGAACCAGCATCAGCGGGAGATCCATTGTTAGTCCCCCGTCTATTAAGTCTGCCATTTAAATTGGGTTTACGACGCTGACCATTATTATTAGAATTAGATGGGTTCGGTATCGCACCGCCACGGGGGGTAGGGATGGATACACCATTGCCCATGGATTCCGGAGTCGGCATAGACATGCCATTAGATCTAATCGTGAGATCGCCATCATCCATCGGATCACCCCCATGACGCTGTTGATTCATGGCGCGTGCCGATGTCGGGCCATGCTGATTCCTGGTTAGAGCAGGATTCTGGTTCATCATACGGGCCGAGGTAGGTCCATGATTCTGACCCGTCTGATTTCTACGGTAGTTCTTGTATCTGTCCCAGGCTCCATCCTCAGACTCCACCGTTGAAGTCTCCGAATGGTCATCGACTGTCTGGCTCATGAGGCGATCAGCCTCACGACTCATCCTCGCCTGCATCTTAGACATGGGATCTTGGTTCGACAACTCTAGCTCGGCCTGATCCACCTCACCAGATCTCACGGCGGCGTGGGCTTGGTTGATGTCCTGTGCTAGTGCCTTAGACTTCACTCGGATAGCCATTGGGGCATCAATGTCGATCGCTGGAGCGTTTACGTCAAACCACTCATGGACCGCCACGTCTGGAGCGATCATCCTCACCTTATGTGCAGACGCACCGACACGGCCCTCGTCAATCGGATCGCTCGAGGCCTTCTTGATCACTATGGCCTCTGAGAGGAAATCGTTCTGCTTGTTCGGCATGGACAGCTTCGCAAAACTAGATGGATCGACCAACCACTGACGTTCTGTATGCTGACTCACCTGAAGATCACGGTTGTTAAGCCAGTTGAACGCGCCGATCTTCGTTTCGTTCCTACGACCGACCACATACTTCGTGACCTCGTGATCACCGATGATCTTAGCGGCCATCAAGCCCGTGTCATAATTAGATCCAGAATGGAAGATGAAGTTAGAGCATGTGTCGAGGAGCGACTTGATGTACGTGTCGTCCCCAGTGGCCGCTGAGATCTGGTCAAGCGACTGGAACGCCAGCGTCAGACCAACACCAGCAGAACGTGCTTTCTGGAGCATAGACTTCACGCAATCCGGCGGTAATGACTGGAACTCGTCGATGTACACCGAGATGGGGTTCGTTTGACCTAGATTCTTACGGGTCTCCGTCATGTTCGCCAGATCAGAGCAGATCAACGCACCAATGGTTGATCCGATGTCACCCTCCTGCGCGGCGTCTATTGAGAACAACACGACGTTGCCGGGCTCGCTCGACAGCTTGCTGATGTCGATGATCTTGCCAGATCCTCCGCCGTAGCCGCCCTTCAGCCAACGACCATAGGAGGAGACCATAAGACCAGACATCTTAGACTGCAATTCCTGCTGGGCATTCTGGACCGCCTTGCCCTCTGGAGTCCTAGCTGCTTGTGGCGATAATTGTGCGTTCAGCTGAGACGCCTGCTGCCTCACATACTGGGCCTGGGGATCATCAATGTCAGCCATCTTCGTTACGACGGCGTTGTAGATGTTCCTGTCTAACATCTGGGTGAACGTCCACATCTCACCCTGGGTCGGATCAATCTGCTTCACTTGCTTCAAGATGTCATGATCCTCAGCGACCTCAAGTGTCTTGAACACCTTGGCTAGATACGTCTGCTGCATCTGGCGGTAGACGTCCGCCGAGCTGTCCCATTTCCTGATGTTCAAGAGCATGTCCACCCTCTTGTCAGGCGACAGACCGGAAATGGGGTCATAGGAGGACGGACCCTCCACATTGCCCTGGATCTTATAGGGGAGATCTGCGGAATAATGGTAGAAGTTTCGTCCATTGTCCCTCGCCATGCGTGACATGAACTCTGCCACCTCGGGGTCTTTCTTGCAGTCTATGACGAAGATGGTATTGCCACGCTGGATGTCTCGGGTCATCAGAGACTTGAGGGTCACGGTCTTACCAGAACCGGCCGCTCCAGTGACCATGGTGTGCTTGGGGACCTCGTCCTCCGCTCGGCACACCACCTGATACGATTTGTTCTTCGTGGGGTCTGAGGACTTCTCCAATGGTTCTGTTTCGATGCCCAACGGGGTGAGATCCTCACGGTTGTACGGGGTGAGAGTGTCATCCTTGATTCCCTCGATGGTCTTCCGTTCCTTGATCTTCTCGAACGGGCTCATACGATAGGTGAAATCATGCATCCATTTGTTAGACGCAAGAGAGTCAGACTCTACAAGCCAGGGGCTGTTCCGCATCTTACGGATCTGCATGACCACGAATCCCAACCCAACCCACAGACCTACAATGGCCCCAAGGAAGGCCAATGGGGCCGCTGATGCACCTATACCAGTGGCCACGGCCTCAATGGGACCCGCCAGCCCGTTTTTGATGTTGTGGTAGATGCTCATGTATCCCGCGACGATCCTGTTGACCCCACCGGTGACCATGAACAACACACCAAGGACTACGGTCAAGATCGCGTTGATCCCCGCTATGAAGTGCGCTCTGTAGCGTATGAATCTGAAAAGCGAGTAAGATACGGCGAATCCGATCAACAGTCCCACGAGTGCTGGGATCGCCAGTATCATGACGGCCAAGCCGAGGATCACCCCCAAGCCCTTGGCGAGTGTGTCGTCTAAGGCCTTGGCCTGCTCGTCGCTGATGATGGAGTCTTGTTGCGCTTGTTCCTGGACTTGGGGTCCATCATCCCAACCCCTGTTGTCCCTGCCCCAGTTGCCGGAGTTGTACCCGGTTGTGTTCCTGAGGTATTGAGTAGATTTGTCTGCCATAAGACGCTGAATATTCGCTTAGATCCCGATTAAAATTCGCCAGGACGCAAGTCAGACGCAAGCCATGACGAGGTTCAGCTGGGACGGAATCAGTTATGATCCCATGATTGATGGCGGCTCATGCCAGAAGATCTAGCGGTTTCTCCTGAGGCTGATGTTCTTTCATCGTCATTGTAGATGCAATCGATAATGAACGGTGGAATCGTGTGACTCAGACGGGTCATCAGGAGTCCAACCGTTGGCAAAACCCTACTTGCCTCCATTGATGGCGCGAGCCACGGTCTCAGCGATCTGCCATGCCCCAAGGTCCATCACGTCCTCCATGTCATAATTGAGGACTGTGATCAGCTTCCCGTGACGCCCATGACATTCGTAAGCGAGGACTCCGTTCTCCTCGTCGTTTGCTAATTTGGCATAGCCTTTGGTCCCCTTGATAATTCTACCGTTGTGGGTGACATGGACTCGCTTGGGGGTACGGGACTCCATGGTGATCAGCTCGTGTGTCACGTCTTCCGTGGCTTCATCCAGACTTGGAGCTGAAGAATAGAAGCCTGCAGGTCCAACCCATGAGTCCTCGAGTTCTCTACGTATTGAGTCTAAACGGTTGATCATCATTCTCTCTTTCTACTGATTCTTGAGATTCGCTTTCCTGGTTCCAGAGCGATGGACGGAACTGAGATTCACTTTAACCCAATTCTGAATGTGACGCGCCGTTCTGTTCAAGGAAGAACGTTGGAAGTGGGAGGGATTGCAAGTGAGCAGTTGGACGTCTGCGGCGGTGGTTGATTCGTCATGGATTGTCATAAGGAAAGGTCTCAACTTGTTGCGATCTAATTTGGTTGAGACCTTAATGATTGTAAGATGTGGCCCTTCAGATTGTCATTCCGTCCTTATTCGACGTCGTTAGTTGTTTAGATTCCAATGGAAATTGGCGATGGGCTTCCCTGGGTCTTCTTTCTCTTCCTCAGTCTCATCGTCTTCATCATTCTTCGACTCATGGCTGATGTCATTGAGGCTGTAGATGGCCTTGATGTCGTTGATCGACGGGAATTCGACGTCTACCCCGATCAAAGTGGAGATGTGACCGCCATGGGTCTCATTGAACTGGATGTCATCATTATAGAATCTGTAATGGATGACGGTCCCGTCCTTCATGACCACATGCGGGTAAGAACCAAACCTGAGGACGATGAAGCTGTCGAGGTCAAACCAGTATGGAGCCTCGTAACTGACGTAAGCGCTGTGTGATTTTGTGGTGTCGATCGTAAATCCGTACTTGTCATTGATGTTAGATCCCATCATGATCGCGCCATTCACAGAAAGGATGGTCTCGATGTCCTCGTACTCATCCCCGTCTTTCACCTTGACAAATCGGAAGGTCTTCCTATTCTCCGTGTTGCAGATGGCGCGACATAAGATCTCCTCGTAATTGCCGGTCAGCTTGTTCATGGTGGCGATGATCACCAAGTCACCATCAAAGATGTCTAGTGCGGCAGTGGTAGCCAACTCCCTATTGACCTTGTTTGGGCAGATGATGACGTCGTCTGGTTCGATCCTATGGATTCCGTAAGATCCGCTTTTCGTATAAGTGATTGCCATGATTGACTTTGACCTTCCTTGGATTGATTTGACTGGCTTAACCCAACAGCAGATTTAGACCTATTGAGTCGAGGTGACTCAGTTGACCAGAAATAGAGCTGCAATCGCAGTCCCGGTTTCCTAGATCAATTTTAACCGGGAAACAAACCTATGGCAAATCTTCCAAGTCTATCATAATCAATGACCTCATCACCGTTCGAGTCGACAACCTATTGAAATCTACTAGGTCTATCACGAATCACAATCCTTGGAAGATCTACAGGGTATAGATCGGATTGAGTCTGGAATCTCAAGTCGTGTGACAAGCGAGATTCTGTGTCAGGTCAGGAATGTCACTTTGTTGCTCTAAGGGATCATTGGGGGCAATCGGCAGATCGATCATTTCGCCTCCTTGGGAATCCGGCGGTCTCAGCCTCGATCTCCCTGAAGATGATGAATTGCACGTCTAAGCAGATTTCGGGAGGTTGTCGTTTTGATTAGGCTTGAGACGCATGGTATGACGCCGACCCTGAGCCTAATTGAATCTAAGGCGAAATACGGATGAATCAAATCTCCCGAAGACCCATTTAGATACGGTTCGACAATCGGTCTAATGATCTCCGCTTCTCGATGGTGATCGATTAACCTTGAATGGGGTCATGATAAAAACCAGGACCACAGATCGCATAGGTTTGATCCGTGGTCCTGATTGACTGTCCGTCTTTTCTCAAGGGGCCGATTCTGTGGCATTGGAATGTTTATCCACTTTGATCAATCTTCTGAGATCTTCCTCTGATGTCAAGTGGTGTCATGCGAGAGCCCCTGATCGTTCAGTGGAACCTAGATCCAGCGCCTCTCGTGTTCAGGAAGGACTGAGACTGCAATGGTGTGTGGACGATGCCGTCTAATGCGGGATTGTTCTTTAGGGAATGGGTTTCCTTCAGTTTCAGCAGGCCGGCCCTGAGCTTGTCGTTCTCGGGATAGTTCTGCTGCTTCCAGCTGTCCGCTTCTGGAACGTACTGGTAGATCGGTTGGGTCTTGATCTGAGCCGCGTCATCCGTGCCGACGATGTTGGAGATCTCCTCGATCGAGATGACTCGGTAGGCTCTTGTACCATTGTGCAGGGTCACCCTAGACAGCTGGATGATGTAGTTGATAGACATGGCGATGTCGTTGTTGATGGCCGACATCGGGGCAGAGTCGTTGCCTGGAGCCCTCTTGAGGAACATCGCCATCTTCTTCAATGCCTGACGTGGATCATTGGCGTGGAGGGTGGTCATAGAGCCATCGAACCCAGAGTTCGCCGCTGTGATGAATCCCTGGAACGCCTCGTCACGGGTCTCACCGATGAGGATCCTATCGACACGTTGTCTCTGGGCCTGACGCACGCACCAGAACAAGTCGGCCTGGTCCTTCGCCTCGATGCCGGGGCCAGCCGGGAAGCTCATGACGTTGATGGTGTTGGGGATGCTCTCGTGGATGTCCAGTTCTGGGGCGTCCTCGTAGATGCCGACGCGCTCAGCTGGGTCCATCTCGGCGCAGCAGGCGCTCATGAATGTCGTCTTACCAGCACCGGTTCCGCCGGAGAACACTATGGTCTGCTTCGTCTTGACTAGAAGCTGGATGAACATCATCATCTCGGTCGTCATGGACCCAGACTTCTGTATGGCCTCCAGTGATGTGATGGAGGTAGACTGCTTGGCGATGGTGACCAATGGGAACTCGCAGACCGGGGGCTTCAGGCAATGGAATCTTGCTTTGATTTTGATCCTCCCACTCATGTCCTTGAGTCTGAGTCCGCCCTCCCATAACGCCATCGAGTCCTTGTAAGACTTTCCATAATGAGCGGTGTGAGACTCGACGTCTGTCATGGTGTTCTGGAAGTCAGTGATAGACGCCCATGCGACTGGTTGCCCCACGGTCTTGCCGATTGGCTCCCTCTGACCGTTGACCATGAGGAACACCGAGTCTGGCCCGTTGACCTCGACCTCGCTCACACGTGGATCATTGAGAGCTTTGAAGATGATCTTCCATTGTTGGCTTCTGACGTTGTTGAGATCTAGGGCGTTCATCTCAGATCCGAATTGTCCTTCAAGTCCGCCTTGTGGTGCGTTGGGTCCGAGGTCTAGGTCGAATGCGGCCGCGTTGTCAAAGCTGGACGCCTCGATGTTGCTTCTGTTGAAATCATGTCTGAGGACCATTTCTCTGGGTCACCCTCCATTGGTATGTCGTTGGTTGGGATCTCAAACATTGACTATGAGCTCGTTTGAGATTCCGCCGATTCTACATGTAAATAAGGCTTATGGTGATTGCATATTTTGTGATCGCTTGGGGAGGACGTGGGTCCTGCTCTTAAAGGACAAGGAAGCCACTCATAGCCAAGAATCAAAATCAGAATTGGTCACGGGTGCTCGTAGGAATCTCATCTGTTTAGGTCATAATGAAAGCCCATCACATGTGAGTGTAGACCGCTGTGATGGGCTTAGACAAAGGATTCGATGATGAGAGATTCACCTGGATTCAAACCCCGTAGGGGTAATACTGATCTTCATCGTCAGGACTCAAATCTCATCATTGGTGTGATGTCAGAACTCACGAATCTCCTTGGCTGGCTTCACCTTGGTCTTACGAGACGCCTCTACATGGACCTTCTCACCCTTGCTCGGGGAGTAGACCTCACGAGCTGGGCGTTCGACGACCTCGAACTGACCGATGCCGGAGACACGGACCTTCTCCCCCTTGCCAAGATGCTCAGCGAGCACTTCACTCAGGGCTCCGAGGACGGCCTTCACCTGATACTCGGTGTAGACGTTCTTGTTGCCCGACGCCTCGCCGTTCTCATTGAGCTTGTCCTTGACGGAACGGACGACATCACTGTTCGAATACAAATTGTCTGCCATACGGCTAACTCCTCCTTGGTGGACAACCAACTGATGGGCTCCACTGTAACTGACTGATTCAGGATCTGGGTGTAGATCATAATCGATCTACCCAGATCACTCAAGATCATATAAACCGCCGATCTCGGATGGATGGCGTTGATCCACAAATCCTATTATATCGCAGATCGGCTTGAGATTCAAAGAAGGAGACTGAATCTATGCCGTCAAGAACCCATTAATGTAGGTTGTTCAGTCACATTGACCTATGATCATAAGTCATGATGTCATAATGAAGCCCGACCACCAATCACGATAATGGTGGTCGGGCTTGAGTGCTCTTAAGAGATCTACTGCCTATAAGATTGGTCTGAACGGATTGCTAGACACAGTTGATCCACTGGCGATGTCGCTGTCTAATGATGGAGCCGTCAATGTGGGAAATGTCATGGACGGAACGTCACTTGCCGTGGAATCCCCGTTATTGATGGTGTTATTATTTGGTTCATCTGATGGAAGTCTAGTGGAGTCAAATGAGAAGTCGTTCAATGCAGACATCATGGAATCAACTCCAGTTCCCTTGTCAGACTCGGGGATGGCGAATGTCGGAAGACCAATAGAGCCAGGGTCGGAGTCAGCGTCATCGTTATGGGTGTTCCCTAGATCAACCGAAGTCTCCCCCTTGGATTGTTGATCGTCATCACTGGAAGAAGACTCCACGGGCACGCTTGCATTGGTTGATTCAGAAGGAGAGGGCATTGGGATGGGGGATGGCATAGGCATTGCTGGTCCCGTGGGGACAGACGCCACCGTTTGGGGCTTCTTATCCTCGTCCGCCTTGTATGAGTTGAGATCTAGGGATTCGATAGAGTCCTCGTCTATCTTGTTCGTGTTAGACTTGCTGTTCATAAGACCTGGCAATGCCACGTTCTTATACTGTTTAGATTCCTTGACGCCTTTGTAGACCATGAACAGGGCGAATACCATCACCCCTAGAAAGAGCGCCAGTAGAACGAATCCCATTATGGTGAGGAGCATTCCCACACCTAGTACGATACTGACTTCCATTTAACCGATCACTCTCCTTCAGACTTGCGTCTAGATCTACTGATCTTGGTTGCACCAGCAGAAGATCCAGATCCACTGGTGGTTGCAGCGGGCGATTCCCCGGATTTTCCCTTGTTTTCCTTCTCAGATTTGACGAATCTCAGTACACGGAACAGCTTCCTTCCGTCCTCGTCGTCGGCGTCTAAGTCTATGGCGGGTTGGGGAGGCATCTTCATGAAGACGTCCCAAGCGCCAGATCCATGTTTTTCATGCCATGCCGTCGCGAATACCGCCATCCCGCCGGTCTCAGATCCGATAAGCATCTGGACCTCGCTGACCAACCTTTTAGATGGACGTGTCTTAGCGTCCCCTACGTCATACAATTCCAGATTCGCGGCGATGGTGTCCCATTGGGAGGATATGATACCGACATGTTTGAACCACGACTCCCAGAACAGTCTGGTGCTGGAGGAATTTATGATCTGGCTTTCCGTGGACGGGACATGGACCATAGAGTTGATTTTTGTCTCATCGGTCACGGAGAACCGCATGGCGGCCCCGTTAGATTGGAACTCTCCTTGCTCCTGTATTGTTTTGAGTGGGATCTTATCGGCCTTTCGGGCAGATTTCGTGTCACTTCCCTTGCCAGACTTTCCCATGAAGGTCTTGACATGCGCCTTGCCCGCATTCACATACTCGAAGACTTCCTCGTCTGTCGGTTCCCGGTTTAGCTTAGATGCGAGTTTCGCCCGGATGGCTGAGATCTTACGGAATGTCTGGAGTTTGCTTGCTGAGAGTCCGAATTGCGACTCCTCCTTGAATGCGGCCCGTGAAACGTAGGTGTTCACCCATTGCATAAGGTAATTGACCGCAGACGACATCTTGTTCAGGTCCGCGTTCTTCATCATCTTATAGGCGCCTTCGAGTCCGGCTTGTCTGAGTTCCTCGGGATCTGGGGTGAAGTAGAACGTCCGTGGCTTGTTGATTTCGGTCTTCACGGCGGTCTCTATCACCCAGCTGATAGACCGCATGACCTCCGCCCATGCGTCTTCACCGGCGTGAACCATCTTACGGAGTCTGACGCGCTCCTCCCGTGGCATTGACCCATCGTCGGCTTCTAGGGCCTCCTTGGCTTTCAGCCCTTCCTGGAATGGCGGTATGCACCGTTGGAACAACTCCAGGGTCACGTAAGATGATTCGTTCTGCATGATGACTAGATATTCACGGCTTCCGAAGATTTGATGGTCTGAGATGGAATACGATCAATGGTCTATGGCTTAGACGGCTTGTCTCAACCTCTTGGGAATGATCTTTTTACTTGTGATGGTCCTTGGGGTGATTGGTGGAGATTACTGGACGCCGGTGGATCCGAAGCCACCTTCCCCGCGTTCGGATTCAGCTAGAGCATCCGTGAGATCATACGAGACCGTATCATAGTCTTGTACGACGGCTTGTGCGATGCGTTCCCCCTTGCCAATGTGGAATGGCTCTGTGGTGAGGTTGATGAGAGCCACGCCGATTTCGCCACGATAACCAGAGTCAATGAGACCTGGGGCGTTGACGATGCTGATACCATGCTTGACGGCCAGACCGGATCTTGGTGTTATCCACATGAGCTTGCCAGCCGGGAGCTCTACATGGACGCCCGTATGGACGAGTGTCGGTTTGAATGGTTCTAGTGCGACGTCTTCGATAGATCTTAGGTCTGCCCCGGCGTCTCCATCATGGGCGTAAGACGGGAGTTGACCGTCACTGTCTATTGTGGTTGGGACATGAATGTTGCTCATTGGTTTTTGATTCCTTCCTTTTAATGAGAGTTCAGGGGGTGATCCTCCCTCTTCTTAAAGTCAATTGTAGTCGCATGGCAAGCGACTCGTTGAAGAACCAGGGGGAATTTAGGGATAAAAACAAATCGAGCTCTACAATGGGGCATTTGACATCCCATTGTAGAGCTCAATTCACGGAACTCATTGATAGAGAACCTGCGGAATCAGATCAGTCTTCCTGTGATTCCCCGAATGGATCTTCGTTTCCATTCCATTCCCTGACTATCATCCGTATCACATAGCAGTCTGGGTCTTTGCCTCCGCCATAGAATGTGGTCCGCTTGATCCACTTGTTGTTGTCGTCGTGCCAGAGGACGCAGGTGTCTGTTCCACCGTCTTGAAGTGGTTTGACGCTAGGCCAACAGTTCGGGGCATCGAAGTCATGTCCTGTGACGATGTTAGACTGGATGAGGAGTTCTACTTGACCTGGGAAGAGCAGTAGATTTTCATTCAGCTTCGCTTTGGCTTTCAGATACTCCTTGCGATCTGCGGTGGCGCGTCTGGCGTTCTGACGAGAGCGTGTGCGTTCCCAGGTGTTCTTCGTTTTTGTGAGGATTTTAGACTCTAGCCGGAGTTTGTGTTTCAGTTCTTTGAGATTGGCCTCTAGGGACTTGATTTTTCCTGATAACCTCTTCCACTCGGGGCTATTCCGTTTTTCGTGGGCTTTCGATTCCTTGCCTTGTTGAATTGTTCTCGTTGTGGCGATTATCTGAAGTTTGATAGCATCGACCACTGTAGATTGCTCTGAGAATGCGTCATAAGCCTTCTGCTCGGTTGGGGTGAGGTCTGTGGTTGATTTCTTTAGAGCGTTCGAGTCTGGTTCGAGGGCCTCGAGGTTGAACTCTTTCTTGATGGCTTCGGTCCATGCTTTGCAGCCTTGTTCTCGGAGCCATGTGGTCTTGGCGCGAAGGAGTCTATCGTTCTGGGAGGTGTTAGAACCCTTGTACTTGTCCTTGGGTATTTCAAAAGTGATCATGAGTGACTTGGGGGAGTCTGTGTGGCTAGATTTGACCGTCCAGCTAGACTCCCCCATGAGTGGTCTGTTTTCGTTCAATCGTGTGTCTACCTTGGTTTTTACCATGAATAGACAATATTTCACACAAGTTCATTTTTCTTGTTCTTTTCGAAGACGTTTAATCTGTTTGTCTAGCTCGCGTTTTTCCTGTATGGTCTCAATCGTGTGATCCTTCAATAAAATAGGATCTGGCTCGGCATCATTTAAAATGAAGTCGTCTAAAGCTTTTATGATTTCTTTCTTATGTAACCACCAATCGCTTTCCCAGACGTTAACCAGGACAATTGACTCGGATTTGCAAATACGCATCTTCGCTTGGTTCTTTTCTACGGCTTGAGGATTAATGAGATTATTGTGCCAGTAATCTCCATTGACCTCTATAGCCTTACGAATTTCTGGAAAATAAATGTCCAAATCTTTATGATCTGGTAGGATGTCAATGTCGTGCCAGACAACGTCAAACTGAGGATACCTGTCTTTGACGAAATTATAGATTTCCTTCTCCAATTCAGATACTCCAGCGCCTCTAGTAAATGAAGCACATTTGGGGCATCCTTTAGCTCTTGAAGCGTTCGTTCTGGTGTTTGCTACCGTTTTATAAGAATAATTGCATTTAGAACATTTCCACCAGATTGGAATAGAGGCATTTCCTCGACTAATTCTATTTGGATCTAATTCTCCATTCTTCTCATAATCCCATTCCTGCATCAAAAGATCATAATCAGCAATCACGCCGTTTTGGAGTTTCTGACAATTCAAGCATCCGTATTCTGCCAAGCAGATCTTTGAAGCTGAGGTTTTCCATGATCTATCGCAATTAGGGCATCTCCACCAAACTTTCGTAACTCCTGATGCTGGAGTGAAACGAGGGTCGGCATTTATTAAGAACTGGTCTTTGGTTGTTCCGAATTCTTCAAGATTCTTTTTAAAATCCCAAAGAGTCATACCATGAGGATAATCAGACACGACTCCATTTTTGTATTGATCTCGTTTCCTGCATTTTGGGCATGGTTTAGAACCTTTAGAATAGGTTCTAAGAATGGAGGGGAGCGTGGATTGCCAATGAGCTTCGCAATCATCACATTTCCAGTAGGGTTCTGCTATGGTAGAACTCGGTAGGATGTCATGTATCGTCGTAGGATGATGAGGATTTGAATTATGAGTTTGTTGGTTTCTTTCATCATCCCAAATTCTTGCTAGATCTGGGTAAATCGTACCCAGATCATTGACTCCTGGCTGGAGTTTACTTCTCCCAGGAGTTTTATGATTTCTACCAATCCTCTTAGGATGGCATTCGGGACATTCTCCAGCTTTTGAATCTTTACGATCTATTCGATAAATCCATTCATGGCTACATTCTCTGCATCTCCACCAAGCTTTCTTGGCAGAATAAATAGATACCAATCTTGAGCTAACCGGCCATTAGGATCATTTTGGTGCTCGTCATAATTTAAATCAGCAGCCCACTCCTCAGCGACTTCTGGCTTAATGTCTGACAATGCATTGCCTTTTATAATGGCGCAAATTGAGCAACCAATTCCTCCAGCTCTATGCGATGGGGTGCATAGATACCTATGTCCTTGAGCGCAAATCCACCAAACTTTCCTTCCGCACCCCGCTTTCACATTCCATGGGAAGTCGGGCCAAGAGGGGTCTTGCCTGTGCTCTGTCCAGTTTTTCACCTCATCCCATTGAGCTGATAAATCTGGATGAGTTACAGATAATGGGTCATTGTTTCTAGGTCCACGTCGTTTTATTTTAATAGCCATTTTTCATCCTGAATTAATAAATCAATAAGTCTCGGTAATTTTTATAAGACAATTTGCATTGCATCATCCAGCAATTCAGATTTTCCTGCACCAGAGTCTGTTACCTGAATCATAAACTTTTACATAACCAAAACCATTCCCCGTCCGTCTAGGCATTTTCTCCTCCATAAAAACAATGGCCTCGTCCTTGCTCATTTCACAGGATCCAATCACTTTTGAGATAATTCCAGATTTGGCACTCCATGGGGTAGCAGCCATCCATGAATAACCGTCGTAAGGATCTGTAGGATTGATGAATCTTAATGATGGAACAGTGGTTCTGACCAATGAGAACCCAGCCTTCCGGTAGGAGTCTCCCCCGCCCATGTCCAGTCTGGAATATGAGTACAAGCTACCTGCCTTACAAACTCGATTATCATCAATAACATCTTTCAGGTCCTTAACCAGTTTAGACAAACCGAAGGGAATCATGATGTCTGGCAGGAAGCACATTCGTTTAAGCTCTAATGCAGATCTTCCAATGGGTTTGTTTTGCGCATTCGTGAAAACATCAATAGAGGCTACACCCAGCAACTCTCCAGATTTCTTATGAATCCACCCTAAATGCCATTTAGATGGTATGAATCCCTGGAAATGATAAAAGTCTAAGAACTCCCTGGCTGTTCTGGATGGAATGACTTGCAATTCAGTTTCTCGAGCATAAATCAACTGGGTAGGACCCATCACTTTGAACATGATGAAAGGAACTGTGATTGCAGACCAATTCGGCTCCGTGAGATCCTTTTCATACAAGGTAATAAGATCGATACCCATTCCCTCTGCCAAGAGGGTCTTTTCCTGGTGGTATGTCGCTTTTCTGGCTCTTAGGGGGTCATAATTCCAACCATACGTGGAGTTATGCGTATAAGTGGGGCTTACCTCTATCCCAAGATTAAGATCTGGCAGGTAAAAGTCTATTTCTTTACTCCCCCGGACGCTGTCTTTTCTAAGTATCCGTTGGTTTTTAAGGAAATAGACCCCCATTCCATCCAACAGCTTTTCCATGTTGTTCTCAAAGACCGACGAATGATCTACCTTGTCGATTTCCACATTCAAGGAATCTAAAATTTGTAGGACCCGATTGAGAGGCAGTGAACTTTTTGTCTTACAAAATGACACGACCTCTGTATTGTTTATCGTGCGCCTTCCGTCAATAAAATTAATCAGCTCTGAAAACTCTTCGGGATTGTATTTTCTGAACTCGTCTACATTCTCAGTTTTTCTGATCTGCAGGATCCTGTTCTTGAAGTCTGAAAGAGCATCTGAATAGAACAATGTTGTCCTTCTGAAGAACGGAACAGATTGCAAGATCTGATTGACTGTCGTTGTTCGACATTTCTCCAGCAACTCTTCCATCACAATAGGGTCTGATTCCATTTTCCAATAAGCCCATGCGTCCTCAAAACCCGTCGCGTCCACTGGACACCCCATCAAGATAGACGCCTTTCTATCATTGAGGACTTCACAGGTTTCATTATTTAATGGTCTGTCCTGGACGCTACGGTAGAAGTCTAGGTAACGACGGAAAGATAATCTTTCGGAAGACGTCATGGTTAGTCCATCTTGCAGTAAATACCAGGACAAAGCAAATGAATCTGAAGATTCTACTATTGCCTCCGAAAGATCACAATCGGGCAATGGCCTTACATAATCAAATTCCCGTATTCTATTCTCTAATGTTTCTCTTACAGGATCATCCTTATGAAGATGTAGGAAAGTTAAAATTAATTCCTTATGCTCTACCAACCAATCCCACAGATTCCTATAATCTACACGAGGATTGTTATTACAATTCATAGATTTCAAATAACGATCAAATGAAATCCCTATTATCAAGTCGGGAAACACAGAACGCAGTAACGGCTCTGGCAATGAGACACTTCTAAAAAATCTAGAGACTTTCACATCTGAGAAACTTCGTTTCATTCTCCGTAAATTAGCGGCCACTGCTATTTCAGCAGGGTCTGTTGCATGATTTCGTGGCATCTGGTCAAAATACGAATCAAGAAATCTATTGGCCGTCCGCTTGCTTATGTCATGCTTGACAGCAGATTCCCTGCATTGTTCTTTAATAACATGAACAGGAACGTTGACTGCAAGCTTCAAACGGATTTCCTCTTTCTGACTGTTCTCCCAAGTTCGTATTTTGTTTTCGGTCTCTCTCTTTTTCTTTTGTGTCATCAATTCAGATAAATCAATACCTGCGTCTTCAAGTTTACAAGAAACTATGGTTTGATAGACACCTAGTTTCTTAGCCATAAGTCTAAGATCGTAATTAGATTCAGCAGCTATCCTCAGCAATTCCTTATCACTTAGACTAAAAACCTTATTTTCCTGCTTATTTCTGACTTGGGTGGCTTTGGTTCTTACCAAATCAAATTTATCCCATTGATTCGTATTGTAATCTACCCCAATGGCTTTAAGGAGTGTTTGAATTTTGTTCGGAGATGTTTTAAGCATCTTCGCAAGTTCTTTATTGTTTGTGGTTTGTTTAAGATCAATAATCTCCTGAGAAGTATAACCTCTGTCCTTAAGGAATTCTTCGGCCTCTTGTTTATTAGTGATCTTTATTTTCTTCATACAGGTCATTGTATAGTAAAACCTCCGATTAATACCAACTAATCGGAGGCTCGTGCAACATTGCTATTTATTTATGATTAGTACCAGCCCACTGCGCGGCTATGTGAAGCGGCGTTAGATGGTGTTTTGTATCTCCCCGCGATGTATTTCAGACCCCATTCGACCTGAGTCTTATAATTTGTCTGATAATCAGCTGTCTGACACTCCGCATGACCTAGGCATTGAGGGATGCCATGGGCACCACTGGAAGCATTATGAGCATTAGGATTCCAACCAGACTCACGATTCCATAACCACACCAGCTCTGCAAAATCTGCTTCACTCCACCCCATCTCCAGGACCCTCTTATGAGCGTACTCCTGTATCTCCCCAACGGGGGCCGTGACACTGGCGGACATTAAATTACCAGAATCACCATTAGAACCAGACGATTGAACCCCCTCCCCGTTCGGTTCCGCCTGCTGCACCACCAGAACAGGTTTCTCCACCAGCTCGTCCACCGCCTTCTTCAAACCAGCCCGAACCGAATCATACTCACTGGCCTTCCTCAGCGTCTTACCCTCAAGCGTCTTAGAGGCCTTGCCCTTGGCCTTATCAAGAGAAGCAACACTATCAGACGTCATCCCACTCACATCAAGTTTCTTCGCCTCATCCAGGGCCTTCCGCAAAGCGTCCTTGGCAGCGGCCGCCGAATCATTCGACTTCGTCTGAGCATCAAGATTCCTCTTTACCTCATCTGTCGAAACCCCAATGCTCCACGATCCAGTCACATCAGTGCTCACAGCCTCCTTCAGCAGATCCTCGCGAGCCATGGAACGAGACGCCGCCTGATACACCGCTGGTCTTGAACTATCCGTAGGAGAAAGCTTGGTATGAGTATGAATAGCGGAAACCGCCATACCACCCCCAAGAACGGTCAAGCCCAGTAAAGACGCCATTGTCTTTACAGACATTCCACGAATGGTCTTAACCAGATCAACACTCTTGCTTCTACTATGTCTACCAGCCATGCCTCTCCATTGTACGAATCATCGTGTGAACGGTCTTAACACGATAGGCCATTAAATTAAAATTAGCCCGTAATGTCTATCCACTTATAAAATCATATGACGATTTCCAATCTCAATTACAACAACGAGAACAAGGAGACCACACCACCCGTCAATATCGTTCCAATCGCCGCGACGATAGCCACCATCCTCACCCACGGCCTCACACCAGACTTCGATTGACCCTTGGCAGGATCTGAGGCAGTACCGCCCCCGTCCTTCTTAACATTTCGGACGGAGTCAGCCATGCCATGAACCAATTCCACATTCCTCCTATGACGGTTCGTCTTACGAGAACCGTCAGCCCCAGACGATACTCCCTTGATCTCCGGTTCTTGAAGTCCATCACTCCCCACAAGAGCATCATCCAACCCCTTGGAGGTCTTATAATCTTCCTCGAGCTGGGCCCTCCTATCAGACTCGGCGATCCTCTGCTCCTCATGTCGCTTCCTCGCAGCCTCACGCCTGCGAAGCTCTTGCCGTTTCCTAAGTCTCGCGCTCTTACTACCCAATGAGTCAATCCTTCCTATTTAATTTATCTACTGTCTTGTTCATTTTACTGTGATTCCACTAAGAGGCGGGGAATCCTCGGCGTCACCATCGAAAGCATCCGATTTGCCGTCTAATGGGACAAATAGTACAGCCACACCCCGTCCTCATGGCAAGATCTGTGAATGTTGCGAATTCATGTAATTTGAAACTGTTATATTAATGATGTATATTTAGATATAAACGGTAACACACAGTAACAGGATTTAACAGTTAAATAATTATTATAAAATATTGAAATCTTGATGAAATAATTAGCGCATCATTAATACTGATTCATAATAATGAAACCTTCATGTTAGGTTAGTAGGATTTGATGCGACACGGCGTGATTTGACAAGATTCTACTAACTTGTTATACTTAAACTTATTAGTTCATCATGAGTTTAACCGAGCCTAACTCTGCCAGTCAGGGTCAAGGGGAGGTGGCTTTACCCGGGGTTGCCCGGGAGGTGAGCGTTACTAACGCGAATAAACCAAGACGGTTGTGGGAAAACCGTGAGATCTTCACAGGCTCAGCCTATGGAGTGATCGTGGTTACTGGCCCAACCAAGACTCTAGTACCGGCGGCCGTCGCGGGGTTGGTTCCCCGTGACTGTGGTGCAGAGAGCGAATCATCCCTTGGTTGTACAAGCTTAACAAGTTCTTTACAATCTTAGGGAACCAGGA
>ERZ1643250.390-NODE-390-length-48019-cov-53.313631_pt1 | contig 48019 bp, 42 predicted proteins | sample MGYA00579262_ERZ1643250 | MGnify/ENA primary metagenome ERZ1643250 (study PRJEB29033, sample SAMEA4952265) | chicken gut metagenome | biome: Broiler Chicken; feature: Gastrointestinal Tract; material: Caecum | place: Ireland | collected 2018 | study: Broiler...
AAAGACCTGACAAAGCCTGAGTACAAAGATCTGATATCTGTAACAGATATTAAAAGTTCATCAACAGCATGGCTGCTGATCCAGGCTCTGGTAAGTGAATATGGAGATGACGGAGCCAAAGAAGTTCTGTCCGGCATCTACGAAAACGCAGGCCCTCATATTGAATCCTCCGGCTCTGCTCCTCTGAAAAAGGTTCGTGCAGGAGAGGTAGCTGCAGGCTTCGGTCTCCGTCAGCAGGCAGTTGCAGACAAAGCAGAGGGACTTCCTGTAGACTTTGTAGACCCGACAGAAGGAAATTTTTCACTTACAGAGTCTGTAGCAGTAGTGGATAAAGGAGAAGACACCAATCCTCTGGCTCAGGAGATGGCAGAATGCATCATTACCAAAGGAAGAGCGGAACTTCAGAAATACTATCCAAACGCGATTTATGAAGGTGAGACCACCGATGAAGCCAACAGCTCTGCAAATCCCAAGACTTTCCCAGAACCACTTACTCTGGATCTTCTGGAAAAACACCAGGAACTGTCTGAGAGCTGCAAATAATTTATAAAAGCTGTTCCATTACTTAAAATCGAGAATATTTATACATTTTATGCGAATCTGTCAAGAATAGCTTAAAAATTTAAAATGTGATATAAGGAGAAGAAAAAAATGCCAAACTATAAACTGCTGACACCGGGTCCTCTGACTACTACGGATACGGTAAAAAAAGAAATGCTTTTTGACCACTGCACATGGGATGATGACTATAAGAAAATCACTCTTTCCATACGGGAAAAACTGTTAAAGCTTGCTCATGTCAGGGAACCGGAATATACAGTAGTCCTTATGCAGGGAAGCGGAACTTTCGGCGTGGAGTCAGTGCTTACCAGTGTCATCGGAAAAGAGGATACCCTTCTCATTGCGGCAAACGGAGCTTATGGAGAGAGAATGGGTGATATTGCAGAGCATGCAGGGATTCCTTACCTGATGTATAAGGAAAACTATGATCAGATTCCTTCCGGAGAAAAAATCGGAGAAATTTTGAAAGAACATCCGGAGATCACCCATGTTTCTATGGTGCACAGTGAGACCACCTCTGGTATTTTAAATGATATTGCATCTGTTGCAAAAGTGGTAAAGGCAGCGGGAAAAACCTTTATTGTAGATGCTATGTCCAGTTTTGGCGGCGTTGATATTCCTGTCGGAGAGCTGGGAATTGATTTTATTATCAGCAGCGCCAATAAATGTATTCAGGGCGTTCCGGGATTTTCCTTTATTATCTGCAACAGGGAAAAACTCATGGAAAGCAAAGGAAAAGCCAGAAGCCTGTCTCTGGACCTTTATGACCAGTGGGAAACTATGAATAAAGATGGAAAATGGAGATTTACTTCTCCTACCCATGTGGTGCTGGCTTTTGCTCAGGCCTTAAAGGAAATGGAAGAAGAGGGAGGCATTCCGGCCAGAGCGAAACGCTATGAGGAAAATAACAGGCTGCTGATCCAGAAGATGGCCCAGATGGGGATTTATCCATACATCGGCAGTGAGCATCAGGGCCCTATCATTACTACATTCCTGTATCCAGAACATCATAGTTTCTCTTTCCAGGAAATGTACCAGTATATTAAGGACAGAGGCTATGCCATTTATCCGGGAAAGGTAACTGACGCAGATACCTTCCGTATTGGAAATATCGGTGAAATCTATAAAGAAGATATAGAGAAACTCTGCAGCATCATCAAAGAATTTTTGGAGGAGAAATAAGGTTATGAAATTCGATGGAATTATTTTTGACTGGGCAGGAACAACAGTGGATTACGGATGTTTTGCTCCTGTAAAAGCGTTTATTGAGGCCTTTGAGCAGTTTGGCATTACCCCTACCCTGGAAGAAGTAAGAAAACCTATGGGAATGCTGAAGATCGATCACGTAAGGACTATGCTGTCCATGGACCGGATCTCCGGACTCTGGGAAGAAAAACAGGGCAGAAAATGGACAGAGGAAGACGTCCAGAGGGTTTACGAACTCAGTGAGAGCAAGATCCTGGAAATCGTACATAACTATGCAGAGCCCAAGCCTTATGTAGTAGAAACTGTAAAAAAATTAAGAGAGATGGGGCTGAAGATCGGTTCCACTACAGGCTACACCGATGAAATGATGGCCCTGGTAGTGCCAAAGGCTGCAGAGCTGGGATATTCTCCCGACTGCTGGTTCAGCCCGGACTCTACAAATAAAAAGGGCAGACCCTACCCCTACATGATCTTCCGGAACATGGAAAAGCTGGAGTTAAAGGATGTATCCAGAGTCATGAAAGTGGGAGACACAGTTTCCGATATCCTGGAGGGAAAGAACGCAGGACTGGTAACTGTGGGAATCCTGCAGGGAAGTTCTGTGATGGGACTGACTCAGGAAGAATACGAGGCACTGTCACCGGAAGAGCGGGAAGCAGCAGATAAAAAAGCAGAGCAGACCTATCTGGAAGCAGGAGCTGATTACATAGTGAGAGATGTGCGGGGAGTCCTGGATTTCATAAAATAAACCATCGGGGGAAATTATACGAAAACAAAGAAAAATAATTCTTGCAGTCCTTTTTGCAAATCAGTATGATAGAGTGATGAGATACTGTAAAGGAGGACTGCAAGAATCATGAAAGAAAAAGCAAGCAACAGAATCCATTATTATGAAAATCCCCAGGGGCCGGTGATCGGTACCTGCAGCGATAAGGTCATCCAGGAGGATGGCCTGTATTTCCGTGATATTAACGGAGATGGGAAATTAAATACATATAAAGACTGGAGAAAGGCTCCACAAGAGAGAGCACAGGCTCTGGCAGAAGAACTTTCTGCGGAAGAAAAAATCGGCCTTCTTTTCCTGAATTCCTGGAAGATGGGAATGGAGCAGGAGGATAAAGATTTTGTAGATGAGACAGCGCTTCTGGATGAAAAACCGGTAGAGAAAGGCTCCTCTATTTTCGCTACAGCTTCCACAGTGGGAACCACAGAAACAATCAAAGACTGGAAGGTACGTACCTTTATTTTAAGAAGCAATCCAAAGCCAGATGAGCTGGCAGACTGGATCAATGAGATGAACAGCCTGGCAGAAGAAGGGGAACATTTTATTCCGGTCATGGTGGTATCTAACTCCAGAAATGAGAACGGCGAGGTAGTCTTTGGCATGAATGATGCCTCCGGTGTATTTGCCGCCTGGCCTGGAACCATGGGGATCGCCGCTGCAGTAAAAGGAGACGGGCTCCATATTATTGATGATTTTGCTGACTGTATCCGGAGAGAATGGGACGCAGTTGGTATGAAAAAAGGATATATGTATATGGCGGACTGTGCCACAGACCCCAGATGGCAGAGAACTTACGGTACTTTCGGAGAGGATTCCAAGCTGATCAAAGAGATTTTTGAGCGGCTGATCCCCGGAGTACAGGGAAGCCAGGAAGGCCTGACCCCAGATGGCGTGGCTATGACGGTGAAACACTTCCCGGGAGGAAGCGCCAGGGAGAATGGCTTTGACCCTCATTATCGTCAGGGACAGTGGAATGTTTATCAGACAGAAAACAGCCTGGAGACTTACCACATTCCTCCTTTTGAGGCAGCCATTGAGAAAAATGCCGCTTCTATCATGCCTTACTATGCGAAACCTTCCAGAGAGAAGAGCGCAGATCAGTATGACCTTCAGGGAAATCCTATTGAATGGAAACCAGTGGGATTTGCCTTTAACGATTATTTTATCCAGGAACTTCTGAAGAAACAGATGGGATTTAAGGGCTATATCAACAGTGATTCCGGAATTGTTCAGAACATGGCCTGGGGCGTGGAAGAGCTGGAAGTCTGCGAAAGGGTGGCTCTGGCCGTTCATGCTGGAGTAGATATTATCAGCGGCTCTTATGATATTGAGGCTGCAAAAGAAGCTTACAGAAGAGGAAAAGAAGGATATTATACCACCCAGGGACATAAGGTTCCGGAAGGCTATACAGTAGAGCAGGTGACTCTTTCCGACCAGGCTCTGACCCAGGCGGCAGCCCATACTCTTAAAGAGAAATTCGAGCTGGGCCTTTTTGAAAATCCATACAGAAATCCTGAGAAAGCTGTGGAAATAGTAGCTACAAAGAAGGACTGGGACAATGCGGCAGATGTACACAGAAAGTCTGTAGTTCTTCTGAAAAATCAGGAAGTCCTGCCTTTGACTGAGGAAAAAACAGCTGGCAAAAAGGTATATGCACAGTGCTTTAACAAGAAGGAAGAGGACGGCATAAATGCCACAAAAGAGCTGAAGAAAATGCTGGAAAAAGAGAAGGGGATCACTCTTACAGACAAGCCGGAAGAGGCGGATTATGCCCTGCTGTTCCTTACCCCAAGCTCAGGAGAATACTTTAATGCCACTCCCGGATATCTGGAGCTGGAAATCTGTGACGGCAAAGAAGTATGTGATGTAGACGAGGAGGGAAGACCTGCCCAGACTACCCATAAAGAGACCACTCTTTTCGGGGCAGGAAGGATTCCTGAGATCGCAAAAACTGTCCATGACAGAGGCGGAAAAGTGATCGCCAATATTAACTTTACGCTGGCCTGGGAGGTAGGAAGCGTAGAGCCATATACAGACAGTCTTCTGGCAGGTTTTGACACTTATCCATGGGCTGTGCTGGATGTGATCTTCGGCAGATTTTCACCAACAGGAAAGATGCCTATCACCCTGCCAAGGGACGATTCTGTCCTTGCAGTAAATGCTGAAGGTGTATGTATTTCCCCAAATGATGTTCCAGGCTATGACAAAGATAAATATATGCCTGAGGATATGAAAGATGAGAATGGAAAGGCATACGCCTACAGAGACAGTGCAGGAAATTACTATGAGCTGAACTTTGGCCTGCATTATTAAAAAACTGTTGACAAAATCCTGTTCAGGGCATAGAATGATACCAACAAAAGCAAAACCGTTGAGAAAGAGGAGTAAGCTTTAAAAGAAATCACAGAGAGCGGCAGGTGGTGAGATTGCCGTATGGATTTTTCTGCTGAATGGACTTTCGAGGGCAGTCCGAAATGAAAAGAGTAGGCGCTGCCGGGAACCGAACCCGTTATCAATCAGGAGCGTATGTTAGTACGTGAGAAAGTGGGCGAACTGCCAAATTGAGTGGTACCGCGATAATAAAGATTTTTATTACCGTCTCAAGTCGTAAATTGACTTGAGGCGGTTTCTTTGTTTTACAGATCAGTTTGGAGAACTTTTCTCTAAAACAAAAAAGTTCCTCAGGGACTTTATATACCGGGATTTGCTTTTGAAATCATGAATAAAGGAGACAGAAAAAATGAAAAAAAGAGTATTAGCAGTGATTTTAGGGGCAATGATGACAACAGCAGGACTGACAGGCTGCGGTGGAGACACAGGAAGTTCTGAAAGCGCCAGTGAAGGCCAGGAGATGTACACCATAGGAATTTCCCAGTTTGCAGAGCATGGTTCTCTGGACAACTGCAGAGAAGGCTTTATCCAGGGTCTGGAAGAAGAGGGGCTTGTAGAAGGAGAAAATCTGGTGATTAAGGTAAACAATGCAGATTCTGATACAGCAACTGCCGCTCAGATTGCTGATACCTTTGTAGCAGATAAGGTAGATCTGATCTGCGCTATCGCTACTCCGAGCGCTCAGGCAGCTTATAACTCCGCCAGAAATTCAGAGATTCCTGTAGTCTATACGGCAGTGACCAATCCAGAAGAAGCCCAGCTTGCAGATGATGAGGGAATGCCTGTAGGCGCAGTAACCGGAACCAGCGACCAGCTTCCCGTACAGGCCCAGCTGGAAATGATAAGAGAGCTTCTTCCGGAGGCCAAGACCATTGGTATTCTCTATACTACCAGCGAAGCCAACTCTGCCTATAGTATCAGCCAGTATGAAAAATACGCCGAAGAATATGGTTTTACTCTGGAGACCGCAGGCGTTACCAATACCTCAGAGGTTTCTCTGGCAGCGGCCAGTCTTCTGGACAAAGTAGACTGCCTTACAAATCTGACAGACAATACAGTAGTCAGTGCTCTTCCTACAGTCCTGGATCAGGCTAACGAGAAAAACATTCCGGTGTTTGGCAGTGAGATTGAACAGGTGAAACTGGGATGTCTGGCAGCCGAAGGTCTGGACTATGTGAACCTTGGAGTTGAAACAGGAAAAATGGCAGCCCAGATTTTAAAAGGCGAGGCACAGGCAGAAGATATGGAATATGAACTTCTCACAGACAGCAGCCTGTATATCAACCAGGCAGTGGCTGAAAACCTGGGAATCACTATTCCGGATGAAATGCTTGAAAATGCAGAAGAGACCTTTACGGAAATCTCTCAGGAATAGCCGGCAGGCAGAAATTTAAGGAGGCATCGAAATGGATTTTGCATTAAGTATATTGGAACAGGGGCTGATCTACGGGATCCTGGCCCTGGGCATTTACATTACCTATAAGATCCTGGATTTTCCGGATCTGACTGTAGATGGAAGCTTTCCCCTGGGGGCGGCGGTGACAGCAGCCCTTCTTACAAAAGGAGTGAATCCCTACCTTTCACTTTTGATTTCTTTCTTGGCAGGAGTCCTGGCAGGAACCTGTACTGGACTGATCCACGTAAAAGGTAAGGTGAGGGATCTTCTCTCCGGAATCATTATGATGACGGCTCTGTATACAGTAAATCTGGTAATCGCAGGAAGCAATAACGTACCTCTTTTCGCCCAGGAAACCATATTCAGCAACTCTTTCCTGGAAGGCATTACAGGAGGAAATATTCCGGATTATACGGTGATATTTCTGATCCTTCTGGTAGCTGTGGTCAGCAAACTCCTTCTGGATTTTTACCTGAAAACCAGATCCGGCTACCTTCTGCGGGCAGTAGGGGATAACGAGGTTTTAGTGACTTCTCTGGCAAAGGATAAGGGGAATGTAAAAATCCTGGGACTGGCTATTTCCAATGGTCTGGTAGCCCTGGCAGGCTCTGTATTCTGCCAGCAGCAGGGAGTCTTTGATATCTCCTCAGGCACTGGTTCCATGGTCATCGGACTTGCCAGTGTTATAGTGGGAACCAGCCTCTACCGGGTTTTTACAAAGCTGAAACCCTTCCGGAAAAAAAGCTATATCAAGGTGACTACCTTTGTATTTCTGGGAGCAGTTTTATATAAAGCCTGTACAGGTCTGGCTATCCGGTACTTTATGCCCCAGTCTATGAAGATGATCTCAGCCCTGTTCCTGCTGGCAGTGCTTCTTCTCATGCTGGTATTTGATAATATGGATAAAAAGAAGGTGAAGAAAAATGCTTGAGCTGCGTCATATTCATAAATATTATAATCCGGGAACCATTAGCGAGATGTGCCTTTTCCAGGATTTTAATCTGGAGATACAGAAGGGAGAATTCGTTTCTGTAGTAGGCAGCAACGGCTCGGGAAAAACCTCTATGCTGAACCTTATCTGTGGCAGCATCGGCCTGGATGAGGGACAGATTTTAATAGATGGGAAGGACATTACAAGGCAGAAAGAATATAAACGGCTGAAACGGATAGGCCGGGTTTATCAGAATCCTGCCATGGGTACCTGTCCGGAAATGACCATACTGGAAAATCTTTCCATGGCAGACTGTAAAGGAGGATTTTTCGGTCTTCAGAGAGGTACAGATAAGAAACGGATTCCTTATTATCAGGAACTCCTTTCTCAGCTGGGACTGGGGCTGGAGGATAAACTCTATGCAAAGGTAGGAACCCTCTCCGGCGGACAGCGTCAGGCTATGTCCTTACTTATGTCTGCCATGACGCCTATTGATTTTTTGATTCTGGATGAGCATACAGCAGCTCTTGACCCCAAGACGGCGGATCTGATCATGGAGCTGACAGAAAAAATTGTACGGGAGAAAGAACTGACTACCATTATGGTGACCCATAATCTGCGGTATGCTGTGGAATATGGAGACAGACTTCTGATGATGCATCAGGGAAAAACAGTCATGGACATTTCCGGAGAGAAAAAGAAAAACCTCCAGGTGGAGGATATTTTGGATAAATTTAATACCATCAGTATCGAGTGCGGAAACTGAAAGGATTTTGTATAAAATCACGAATCTGAAATACTGGCTTGAAACCAACCATATATTGTGCTAACATTATTGAGGTTAACAAAATCTAGTGGAGGTTGAGCACATGACAACAGAAGAGTGGCTGGGCAGTGAGAACCAGCTGGGAATGGACATCTGGACCAGAAAATACCGAAACAACGGCGAGGATTTTGAAAGCTGGGTCCAGAGGATCAGCGGTGGAAATGAAGAAATAGGGAAGTATATTAAAGAAAAGAAATTTTTATTTGGGGGAAGAATTTTATCTAATAGAGGACTGAACAAACAGGGAAGGAAGGTCACTTATTCCAACTGTTATGTGATCGCTCCTCCTGAAGATAATATTGAAAGCATATTTGACTGCGCAAAAAAACTGGCGCGGACTTACAGTTACGGCGGAGGCTGCGGAATCGATATTTCTAAATTAAGCCCAAGGGGAGCCAAGATCAATAATGCGGCAAAGGAGACCAGCGGAGCCGTATCCTTTATGGAGCTGTATTCTTTGGTAACAGGGCTTATCGGACAGAACGGCAGGAGAGGGGCTTTGATGATTTCTATCGACTGCTCTCATCCAGATGTGCCGGAGTTTATTGAACTGAAAACCGATCTGGAGAAGGTGACAAAAGCCAATATTTCCATCAGAGTCCATGAGGATTTTATGGAGGCTGTTAAGAAAAATCAGGAGTATACCCTTCATTATACCAGGGAAACTACCGGAGAAGTCATTGAGAAGAAAGTAAATGCCAGAGAACTTTTCCGCAGGATTACAGAGACAAACTGGGATTATGCAGAGCCGGGAGCTTTGTTCTGGGACAGGATCACAAGCTGGAATCTTTTAAGCAATACGAAAGAGTTTTCCTATGCAGGAGTGAATCCATGTGCAGAAGAGCCGCTTCCTGCAGGAGGCAGCTGTCTTCTGGGAAGTGTGAACCTGGCAGAATTTGTTCAGAATCCTTTTACGGAGGAAGCATTTTTTGATTTTGAAGGGTTAAAAGAGTGTGTGGGCGCTTCTGTCCGTGCATTAAATGAGGTTCTGGAGGAGGGCCTTCCTCTTCATCCTCTGGAGGAGCAGAGGGAAAGCGTAGAGCAGTGGAGACAGATCGGTCTGGGCATTATGGGACTGGCTGACGCCCTTCTGAAGCTGGGTCTGACTTACGGAGAAGAGGATGCTGTGGGAATGTGTGATAAGATCGGCTTTGCCATGGCAGACACAGCCATTGCAGCTTCTGCAAAACTGGCAAAAGAAAAGGGAGCTTTTCCAAAGTGCAATGTAGATGAAATCATGTCTACACCTTTCTTCCTGGCAAATACTACAGAGAAAACCAGAGAACTGGTGAATAAATATGGTCTGAGAAACTCTCAGCTTCTTACCATTGCCCCTACAGGCACACTTTCTACCATGCTGGGAATTTCCGGAGGGATTGAGCCTGTATATGCCAATTACTATGTGCGCAAGACAGAATCTCTCCATGGCACCGATGTATACTACAAGGTTTACACAAAGATAGTAGAAGACTATATGAAGCAGCATAATCTGAAAGAAGACAAAGAACTGCCGGACTACTTTGTTACAGCTATGACATTGGATTACCGTCAGAGGATTGATATGCAGTCCATATGGCAGAAACACATCGATGCTTCTATCAGCTCTACGGTAAACGTACCCAACAGCTTTACAGTAGAGGAGACGGAAAGCCTTTATCTTTACGCCTATGAGCAGGGGCTGAAAGGCATCACCATTTTCCGTGACGGCTGTAAGAGAGTTGGCATCCTGAATACAGAGCAGAAGGAAGAAAAGAAAGAAAAGAAAATAACTGCCGGGGAAGGCCTGAAGAGAGGCGAAATCCTTCTGGTAACTGATGACGTGGTAGGCAAGAAGAGAAAATTGATGACCGGCTGTGGAAGCCTTCACTGTATTGCTCTTTTTGACCCTCATACAGGAGCTCTTTTGGAAACCTATCTGAGCAAAGGATCTACCGGGGGCTGCAATAACTTCATGGTAGGACTTTCCAGAATGATCTCGATCAGCGCGAGAGGCGGCATCGACATCGAAACGATTGTAGACCAGTTAAATTCCAGCGGTTCTTGTCCTTCCTATACTGCAAGGAGAGTGACCAGAAAGGATACCAGCAAGGGAGCATGCTGTCCTATGGCTGTAGGAAATGCCCTTATGGATATGTACAAGGAAATGCAGGAAGAGCTGAGTCAGAAGGAACAGGGAAAGGATTCCATTAAGCCTAAAAAAGCTCCAAAACCTAAGGCAGTAACTCCTGTGGAGGAAACAGATAAGATGTACTGTCCAGAATGCGGGGAACCTCTGGTTTTTGAGGAAGGCTGCAATATCTGCAAAAACTGCGGATGGAGCAAATGCCACTAACAGGAGGAGAGAAAATGCGGCTGGAAAAAGTACAGAAGGTTTTGAAAGAAAAGAAATTTCCATATAAATATGCGGAGGAAGACGGCTGCGGAAGCATAAATTTTGAATACAGGGGAGTCGTATATCATATCTGGGAATTTCAGGACAACGGCCAATGGGGAGCTGAGACGAATGTCCGTATAGTCGGACGTCATGAGGATATTCTGGGAGACTATGAAGAAGAGATCATAAAGCTGATCAGCGGCTGGAATTAGACCAGGGAAAGCAGGCAGAGCATGAAAGAAAATAAGTATGATGATTCGGTGTTTTTTCAGAAATACAGTGAGATGAGCCGTTCAAAATACGGCCTTCAGGGAGCCGGGGAATGGCAGGAATTCCAGAAGATGATGCCGGATTTTTCAGACAAAGAGGTGCTGGATCTGGGCTGCGGCTATGGATGGCACTGTGCCTATGCAGCGGAAAAAGGCGCCAAGAGAGTGCTTGGGATAGACCTTTCTGAAAAAATGCTTCAGAAAGCCGAGAAAATCAACAGTCACCAAAAGATTACCTATAAAAGAGGAGCCATGGAAGACCTGGAACTTCCGGAGAGTTCTTTTGACATTGTGCTCAGTTCTCTGGCCTTTCACTACGTCAAAGATTTTCCGGCCCTTGTAAAGAAGATCAGCAGCTGGCTGAGACCGGAGGGAATCTTTATTTTTTCTGTGGAGCATCCGGTATTTACTGCTTATGGATCCCAGGATTGGTATTATGATGATAGGGGAGAAATCCTTCACTTTCCTGTAGATAATTATTACTATGAGGGAAAACGGGAAGCACTGTTCCTGGGAGAAAAGGTTATAAAATATCACAGAACCCTGACTACCTACGTAAATTCCTTACTGCAAAACGGATTTATGCTGGAAGGTCTGGTGGAGCCTGCTCCACCGGAAAATATGCTGGAGCTTCCGGGGATGAAAGACGAAATGCGCCGGCCCATGATGCTGCTGGTCCGGACAGTAAAACAAAAATAGATTTTTATATAACAAGGAGTGTCCAATGTCACCAGAGATGATGTTGAACACTCCCTTTTCATTTCTAAAAACTTTACAGTTTAATACCACCGTATCATAAATGACAAGATTCTGGAAGACAGCTCTTACAGAAAAAATTAACAAGTGTCTTGTCACATGTAAAAACATGGTGTATAATTTCTGTTAAAATTGTGTTAACAGGAGGGACAGGGATGGAGTCCATAAAAGAAGAAATAGAGAAGTTGAAAAAGGAAAAAAGAGCCATTATCCTGGCTCATTATTATGTGCCCGGAGAGGTTCAGAAAATCGCCGATTATATAGGAGATTCCTATTTCCTGAGTAAAAAAGCCAGGGAGACAGAAGCAGAAATGATTCTTTTTGCAGGTGTGTCTTTTATGGGAGAAAGCGCCAAAATTCTGAATCCGGAAAGAACTGTGTTGCTTCCAGATGCCCAGGCAGACTGTCCTATGGCTCACATGGCTTCCAGGGAGAAGATCAGGGAAATGCGGGAAAAGTATGAGGACCTGGCTGTGGTCTGCTACATTAATTCTACTGCAGAACTTAAAACGATGTCCGATGTATGTGTCACTTCTTCCAATGCTGTAGACATTGTAAAAAAACTGCCAAATAAAAATATTTTCTTTATACCTGACGGCAATCTGGGGGCTTATGTGGCAGCTCAGGTGCCTGAAAAAAATATTATAGTCAATGAGGGATATTGCCCTGTGCACAGAGAAATCCAGGAAGAGGATGTAAAAAATGCAAGGAAAGAACATCCTAAGGCCTCTGTACTGGTACATCCGGAATGTGTTTCAGAAGTGGTCCGTACTGCGGACTTTGTGGGGAGCACTTCTGAGATCATCCAATATGCCTGCCAGTCAGAAAAAAAAGAATTCCTGATAGGTACAGAGGAAGGCGTGCTCTGGGATTTGGAGAAAAAATGTCCCGAAAAAGCCTTCTATCCGGTAAAACCAGGCCAGTGCTGTCTGGATATGAAAAAAGTTACCCTGGAGAAGGTAAGAGATGCTCTGAAAGAAGAAAAATACCAGGTTTCCCTGGAGCCGGAGACCATGGAAAAGGCCAGAAGACCTCTGGACAAAATGCTGGAACTGGGAAAATAGGAGGAAAAACATGGAGACGAAAAATGCAGATATACTGATTGTTGGAACAGGAGCCAGCGGACTTTTTGCCGCTCTCCATATTCCAGAGAATCTTCAGGTGCTGATGATCACCAAAGGTCAGGTGAAAGAAAGCGATTCTTTTCTGGCCCAGGGGGGAATCTGTGTGCTGAGAGATGAAGAGGATTATGATAGCTTTATGGAAGACACTTTAAAGGCAGGCCATTATGAAAACCGCCGTGAATCTGTGGACATTATGATCCGCTCTTCCAGGAATGTGATCCGGGAGCTGATTGAATACGGAGTGGACTTTGCCAGAAAAGACGGGGAGCTGGATTATACCAGAGAGGGCTGCCACTCTAAACCCAGAATTCTCTTCCACGAGGATATTACAGGAGAAGAAATCACCAGCAAGCTGTTAAAAGCAGTGCAGGCCCTGCCTAATGTGGAAATACTGGAGCAGGTTACTATGCTGGATATGATCGAAAAAGAGAATACCTGCCTGGGGATCATAGCGAAAACGGAAGAAGGAGAACATCTGGGAATTCAGGCCCGATATACTATTTTTGCAACGGGAGGAATCGGCGGGCTCTACCGTCATTCTACAAATTATCCACATCTGACAGGAGATGCACTTGCCGTTGCCATGCGCCATGGGGTAGAATTAGAACATATTGATTATATCCAGATTCATCCTACCACGCTGTATTCTCAGAAGCCTGGACGGAGATTCCTGATTTCTGAATCTGTGCGGGGAGAAGGGGCTAAGCTTTATAATGCCAAGGGAGAACGTTTTGCCAATGAGGTGCTGCCCAGAGATCTGCTTACCGCCAAGATACAGGAACAGATGAAAAAGGACGGGAAGCCCTATGTATGGCTGGATATGACCGTTCTGGGAGAAAAGGTGATCCTGAACCATTTCCCTCACATCTATGAAAGATGTCTGGAAGAAGGCTATGATGTGACAAAAGACTGGATACCGGTAGTTCCAGCCCAGCATTACTTTATGGGAGGCATCCATGTGGACAGCAGCAGCAAAACTACCATGGAACATCTTTATGCTGTGGGAGAGACCAGCTGCAATGGTGTCCACGGAGCTAATCGCCTGGCGAGCAACTCTCTTTTAGAGAGTCTGGTATTTGCCCAACGGGCGGCCCAGGATATTGGAGAAAAATGGCAGTCTGAAGGGGAACAGGAAAAGGACTTTGCTGAACTTCTTCAGAAAACAGAAAAATGTATCTGCAAACAGGAGAAAAACCTGGCAGATACCTATAAACAGGAAGTATTAGGAGAAATTGAAAGGGAGAGACAGGCAAAATGAATGAGATAACTATGAAATTAAATGCAGACCGTCTGATCCGGATGGCCCTTGAGGAGGACATTACCAGCGAGGACATTACCACCAATTCTGTTATAAGAAAGAAGGAGATGGGAGAAGTCCAGCTTCTGTGCAAAGAGGAGGGAGTCATTGCCGGACTCTGGGTTTTTGAGCGGGTGTTCACCATTCTGGATGAGAATACAGAGACAGAATTTTATGTAAAAGACGGCGATAAAGTGAAAAAAGGACAGCTGCTGGGAATGGTGAGAGGAGATATCCGGGTTCTTCTTTCCGGAGAACGGACTGCACTGAATTATCTTCAAAGAATGAGCGGCATTGCTACCTACACCAGACAGATTGCCGATATGCTGGAAGGAAGCAAAACAAAACTATTGGATACCAGGAAAACTACTCCCAATATGCGTATTTTCGAGAAATATGCGGTAAAAACAGGAGGAGGCTACAACCACAGATATAATCTGTCTGACGGTATTTTACTGAAAGATAATCATATCGGAGCAGCAGGAAGCGTGAAAAAGGCTGTGGAGATGGCAAAAGAGTATGCTCCTTTTGTAAGGAAGATTGAGGTAGAGACCGAAAATCTGGATATGGTAAAGGAGGCTCTGGAGGCAGGGGCAGATATTATTATGCTGGACAATATGTCTCCGGAAATGATGAGAGAAGCGGTAGAACTTATAGACGGCAGGGCCCAGACCGAGTGTTCAGGCAATGTAACAAGAGAAAACATTGAAAAACTGGTTTCCATAGGAGTAGATTATATTTCCAGCGGGGCTCTGACTCATTCTGCGCCGATTTTAGACCTTTCCTTAAAGAACCTTCATGTAGTATAATAGAGACAGAAAATCAGGCGTACATAGATTTCATAAAAAGTATCCCTGGATATAGGAGGAGATGACAGGTCAGATGGCAGGAGAAAAACGGAGACAGGAAATTTTAAGATACATAGAAGAAAGCGAAAAGCCGGTATCCGGGCAGAAACTGGCAGAAATCTTTCATGTGAGCAGACAGGTGATCGTCCAGGATATCGCCCTGCTGAGAGCCGGTGATAAAGAAATTTTCTCCACCAACAGAGGATATATCTGCAGGGAAAAGAAAAGAGCAGTGAGGATTTTCCGGGTTTTCCATTCAGATGAACGGATAGAAGAAGAATTGAACCTGATTGTGGACTGGGGCGGAAAGGTAGAAGATGTATTTGTAGACCACGAAGTCTATGGAGAGCTTCGGGCGCCTCTCAATATCAGTTCCAGAATGCAGGTCCGGAAATTTCTGGAAGAAATCCGAAGCGGGAAATCCCGTCCCCTGAAGAATATTACCTCTGGATATCACTGTCATACTGTCTGGGCAGACAGCGAGGAAGTACTGGATAGAATTCAGGAAAGCCTGAAAGAGGCAGGAATCTTAAGCAGGTAAGCCTGACAGTTTTGCATTTCTTGCTTTACTGAGAAAGGAGAAGGATTATGGGAAAAAGGGTGATCACTATCAGCCGTGAATTCGGCAGTGGAGGAAGAACTATCGGAAAGAAAACTGCAGATCGTCTTGGAATTCCCTATTATGACAAGGAATTGATCAGGAAGATTGCAGAGGAAACAGGATTCTGCCAGGAGTTCGTGGAAAAACAGGGAGAGGAGGCGTCAAGCTCTAACTGGTTTTTCTACAGTCTTACTCAGGGTCAGGCCATGGGACCAAACGGAATGTCCATGGCAGGCTATCTCTGGTCTGTCCAGTATGATATCATCCGGAAGCTGGCGGAGAAGGAACCATGTGTGATCGTAGGCAGATGTGGAGACTATGTATTGGAGGACAGAGAGGACTGCCTCCATGTATTTGTCCATGCGCCTTTGGAATTTAAGAAGGAAAGGATCATCCGCCTCTATGGGGAAAGAGAAGAGAAACCAGAGAAAAGGCTGGAGGAAAAAGATAAAAAGCGAAAGCTTTACTACCAGCATTATACAGGGAGAACCTGGGGGATGGCTCAGAACTATCACCTGTGTCTGGACAGCAGCCTGATCGGGATTGACAATTGCGTGGACATTATAGAAAAACTGGCGAAAGGAATTTAGACAAAAACATGACAGATGTAGTGATCAGAATGGCAAAGCCCCAGGAGGCCCAGCTTCTGGCAGAAATAGAAGGAATCTGCTTTCCTCCTCTGGAGGCGGCTTCCGCCGCCCAGATTGAAGAGAGAATGAAGGCTTTTCCGGAAAATTTTGTGGTGGCAGAGGCAGAAGGGCAACCTATAGGATTCATTAATGGAGGCACGACAGATAAACCATGTCTTCCTGATGAGATGTATCATGATGTAAGTCTTCACAATTCCCAGGGGGCCTATCAGACAGTGTTTGGCCTGAATGTACTCCCTGCATACAGACATCAGGGAATCGCAGGAAAACTGGTGGAGTATTTTGCAGAGCTGGCCTGGAAAAGGGGAAAGAAAGGTGTGATCCTTACCTGTAAGGAAAGGCTGATCGGTTTTTATGAAAGCCATGGATTTCAGTGCTTCGGTGTGGCGGATTCTTCCCACGGAGGAGCCAGATGGTATGAAATGAGAAGGATATTCTAAAGAAACAAAAGCCGGACAGGCTTGGGGAAAACGATAAATTTTCCCACAGACCTGCCCGGTTTTTGTTTGTAAAAATTTAGAATTCACGGGTGATATTTTTCAGCCACTTATAGCTTTTGTAATGCCGGTATACAAAGGGAAGCTTTACAAATTCATCTGTGCAGATGAGAAAATATACCCACATAGGCGGCAGCTTAAGAATAAAAGCGGAAAGAAAGCCCAGGGGAACTGCATATACCCACATGTCAATAAAGTCACAGATAAATCCCCATCGAGAATCTCCTCCAGCCCGGAAAATACCGCTGATGACAGCAGAATTCATAGCCTGTCCTATAACATAATACATGTTTATAAAAAGCATGATATTCAGATATCCCTGGGATACGGCACTCAGATCAGACATATTCATAAACACGGGACGGAGCAGAAAGATCAGGATACCTCCGGCAGCACCGCTGAAAAAGGTGACTTTACAAAAGCGGGAGGCATCTGCTTTTACTAACTCCATGCGTCCTGCCCCTATGGATTTGCCGAGGAGGATAGCCCCGGCATTGGCAATACCAAAGCAGAGCACAGTTCCCAGATTTCTGGCTACCACTACTACGGCGTTTGCCGCTACCATGTCGCTTCCCAGGTGTCCCATGATCACCGAGTACATAGAAAAGGCGACTCCCCAGGACACTTCGTTTCCAAAAGCGGGTAGAGAATATCGCATAAAATCTCCAAAAAGTACTTTCTGATGCTGGAAGATGGCCGCAGGGCGGAATCTGAGGGTTTTAAACCTTAGAGAGTCTATCATACACAGCCCCAGCTCTATAAACCGGGCAATGGTGGTGGCAAGAGCCACTCCTGCGATTCCCATCTGAGGGGCGCCGAACAATCCGAAAATAAAGACGGCATTTAAAATGATATTTAATAGCAGTGCTGTTCCATTTACAACTGTGGCAAAGATCACTCTTTCAATGGCCCGCATAGTGCAAAGATAAACCTGGGAGATGCTCATAAACAGATAGGAAAAGCTGACCACCCGCAGGTAAGTCTTTCCAGGCCCCAAAAGCGTCTGATCATTGGTGAAAATATGCATGAGCAGAGAGGGACAGAAAAAGGCAAGGATGAAGAATACAAGGGAGATTAAAATAGAAAGACGCATACCAATCCCCATGATATTTTCAATAGTACGTGTGTCCTTTTTTCCCCAGTATTGTGCCGCTAGCATAATGATTCCAGAGGATATCCCTGTGTATACAAGATTCAGGATAAACATGATCTGGCTGGCAAGAGAGCCGGCAGCCAGAGCGGTCTGGTTTACAAATCCCAGCATGACTACATCTGCGGAGCTGACTGCTGTAGTGATTAGATTCTGCAGAACGATAGGCAGAGCCAGGCGCACCATATCCCTGTAAAAGGTAGAACTCGTATCTTTTGTTATTGCATTCATATGAAACCTCCCTGAGTCTGATGGAATTTTTCAGACAATAGTTACCGATAAAAGAAGACTGTTCCATTAACAGATGTCAGGCGTTTAATGGAACAGCCCTTTAGTACTAGATACCATTATAAAAGAAAGGGTAAATGCCGTCTTTCAAAAAAGCAGAAAAAAACTACGATATTATGACTTTATCGCTGTGGAAACAGCAAATCGGGCTCGCTGATCCTTATATGATTTTCCAGAGAAGGCCGGTCGATCAGCGCCGGTACGACACCTGCTCTGGACACGCAGAATCCGGCCGCATAAGATGCGATCCGGATAGCTTTTATCAGAGGATAGCCTTCTGTGAGATAAGAGGCCAGAGCCGCAATAAAAGCATCTGCTCCTCCTGTGGAATCCACAGAGGGGAAATTTGACGCAGGAAAGTAGGTACTTTCCTTTTCTGTTTTTAAATAGCATCCTCTGTGCCCAAGGGTAATAATGATCACCGGACAGCCTTTGGAAAGAAAAAATTCGGCCTGTTTTTCCACGTCTGCCGTATTTGGACAAAGTACAGAGGCTTCATTTTTATTTGGAACAAAGATATCTGTATTTTCCAGCAGATCTTCAGGAAGAGAGGAAAGTGCAGCAGGTTTGACGATGGTTTTTACCTGGTGCTTTTTTGCTGTCTTTAGGGCCTGTATAACTGTTTCCTCAGGAATTTCTGTGGAAATAAGACAGTAGCCGCATCCTTTAAACAAGTGCTCTCTGGACAGGATATCCTCTGGAAGCAGGTGAAGATTGGCTCCGGGAAGGATCGTGATAGTGCTTTCTGCATCTTTTAGCACATGGATGTAGGCTTTTCCGGTAAGAGAACGGGAATCTCTCCGAAGTCCATGAGTGAGAACATGCTCTTTCTTAAAAGTATCATAGACCACATTAGAATCATAGTCATTTCCGGTTTTCCCTAGAATTACTACTTCCCGTCCAAGTTTTGCGGCTCCAATGGCCTGGTTGGCGCCTTTTCCGCCAAGCGTTGTGGACGAAGAGGTAGTAATGATGGTACTTCCTGGTTTCGGAGCTTCATCAACATTTAGTGTGATATCTGTATTGATACTGCCTACCACTATCATTTTTTTAAAGCGAAAGGACGGAGGGGCATCAATACTGTCTTCATGGTCAAAGAGAAGATCTTCGGGCTTTAAAGAAAGAGACTCGGAGGGTTTTGCCTGTTCGCACTCTGCAATCAGATTTTCACAGACATTTTCCCCAAAACGCCGGTAAGGGATACGGATGGATGATATACGGGGGAAACGTATGGCTTCCCTGGCATCCTCACGTAAGCTGACCAGAGAAAGATCTGAGGGGATATGGTAATGAAAACTGTCTACTTTAGCGTAAAGAGCCAGTGCTGACTCAAAGTGGGTGCTTACGATTCCGGTGAAGCCCTGAAGAGAGATTTTTGTATAAAAGTCCTTATCAGCAATTGAAATCTGCATGTCCTCTGTATAGGGAATCTCATGGTCAAAGAGACACTTCTTAAAACCTTCGAAAACCATAGCTGACCGAAAACTGTGAGGCTTGGTCAGACAGGCGATATTGGTATGGCGGTAATCCAAAAGCTTTTCTGCGGCAGTATATCCCATTAAGGTAAAATCCAGGCATTGTGAGATACCAGGACTAGAAATATTGATGAAAGAAAAGGGGATGCTCAGCTCCTTGAAATAACGCTGATGATCCATGCTTTCTTTACATACTGGCTCCCATATGACCCCGTCTACCCGGTGGCGGCAAAGAGCAGTGATGTGTTTCAGTTCCTGCTCCCGGCTGTCTCCGCTGTCACAGATCAGCACATTGTAGCCATGACGCTGAGCTGCCGCCATAATACCATTTTCCAGAAGATTTGTTTGAGAAGAATGCTTTAATAGTACTCCGATAAGGAATGTTTTAGCATTTGATATACTTTTAGCTGTTCCGTAGGGCGTATAATTATATTCTTTTACAATTTTCAGTACCCGGTTCCGGGTTTCGACATTAATGTTTTCTGCTTTATTGTTTACAATTTTAGAGACTGTAGAGATGGAAACTCCTGCTAAATTTGCAATTTCTTTTATTGTCATAGGCAATACCTTTCCTTTTGGAAATTATAATTTAAAAATATTATTGACTATCTTTTTCTTTTTGTCAATATAAATGGAGAAAAAGAAAATTGTGCAAGATTAATAATAAAATGCTTTCAAAAATGTTTTTATTTAACAAAATGACAAACAAACATTGACAAAGATGGAAGACGGAGTTAAAATAATCGCATAAGAAAAAAGTTTAAGAAAATATTTTCTTAAAACCTTGTGAGGAGGCTGAAAATGGGAGGCGAAATTTTAATTATCGGCAGTTTGAATATGGATACGGTAATCCGTATGAAAAAGATGCCTCAAAAAGGAGAAACGGTAATGGGAAAAAGCTTGTCCTATATACCGGGAGGAAAAGGAGCGAATCAGGCATGTTCTTCTGGAAGGCTGGGCGGCAGGGTTACAATGCTGGGCTGCGTAGGAAAGGACTCATTCGGAAAACAACAGCTGGATAGCCTTCAAAAGAATAATGTAGATGTTTCCTATATGAGATCGATGGATGAGAAACCTACGGGAACAGCAGTTATTTATGTAGAAGACGAAGGCGATAATAGCATTGTGGTTGTAGCGGGAGCAAATGAAGCCTGCGACAGAGAATATCTCCAGCAGCAGGATTTTTTGTTCCATTCCCATGAGATTTTTGTTTTTCAGATGGAGATTCCTTATGAAGCAGTCTACTATGGAATCACCAGGGCGAAAGAATTGGGAAAAACAACGATTTTAAATCCAGCTCCAGCCCCGGAAGGAATACCTGAGGAAATCTTGGATAAAATCGATTATCTTACACCGAATGAAACAGAGTTGATCAAAATTTCAGGTCTATCTTCGGTATCAGATGAGAACATCCGAAGAGGCGCACGTTTTCTTTTATCTAAAGGTGTAAAAAATGTATTGGTCACATTGGGCGATAAAGGTGTTCTTTTGGTCAACCATAATACAGAAAAGATTTTTCCGGCCAGAAAAGTACAGGCAGTAGACACTACTGCAGCAGGAGATTGTTTTAACGGTGCTTTCGCTACGGCTTTGGCAGAAGGGAAAAAAATAGAGGAAGCTATTTCATTTGCGAATCTGGCTTCTTCCATAGCGGTGACAAGAAAGGGGGCTCAGAGTTCAATCCCTGACAGGAAAGAAGTAGAAGCGCTGACATATAAAGCAGCTGTATATTAAGAACATTAAGGAGGAAAGGTATGAAAAACGTAAAGAAAATAATGGCAGTATGCTTAGCAGGAGCAATGATTTGCCAGACTGCAGCATGCGGACAGGGAGGAAGCGGAAACGGAGAGGAAAGTTCGCAGTCTCAGGAATCTGGAAACGGCGAAAAAGAGAAACTGGTAATTTCCTGTTATCTTGCAGATGAAAGTCAGGTGGCAGTAAGAGAAAAATATATAGATGAACCTCTTCAGGAGGCTTTTCCAGATGTGGACATCGAAATTAAAATGTATAATGACAGGCAGAGCCTTCAGGTAGAAGTAGCTGGAGGAGGAGGACCTGATATTTTGGATCTGGACGGTCCTACAGATGTGGCTGAATTTGCAAAAGCAGATCGTGTTCTAGACCTTGGAGAGTATTCGGAGCAATATGGATGGAAAGATATGTTTTATGACTGGGCTTATAATAGCTGTTTCTATAATGATAAGCTATACTCCCTTCCAACAGCTTTTGAAGGAATGGTAATGTACTATAATATGGATGTTTTTGAAGAAAACGGCTGGACAATACCGGAAACGAAAGAAGAACTGGAAGCTTTAATGCCAAAGATCCAGGAAGCAGGTATCATTCCTATTTCTTTTGGAAATTCAAATTATCAGGGGGCTGTTGACTGGCTGTACTCCACTTTTACCAGCTGCTATGGAGGTCCGGAAGCGGTAAAGGCCGCTATGGAAGGAACGGGACAGTTTACTGATGACGCAATTAAATCTTCTTTTGAAACTATGGTGAATTGGTGGCAGGAGGGATGGCTTGGCGATAAAGCTTCCCAGTCTATTACAAACGAAGATATGCTCGCTTTTTTTGCTGAAGGAAGATCTGCTATGATGATCAATGGAACATGGGCTTCTAATCAGCTTTTAGCGACTTATCCTGACTGCAACTGGAATTCGGAAATGATGCCTGCAGATGAAGAAATTGGATCGATTCTTCCTTTTGCGACAGGTGGCGGATATGCAATCAATGCAAACTCAAAAAATCCTGATCTGGCGGCAGAAGTATTAAATTATCTTTTTACATCGATGGACAGACATTACCAGTCCATTAATGAAGCGGGTTATCAGCCTTATCCATTAAAGGCTTTTGATATTTCTGAACTGGAGGGAATGGATGAAAAACTTTTAGATCAGTATAAACTGTTGATGGACGCTCAGACGAATAACCAGATTGGCTATTGTTCCTGGACCTTTTATCCTTCTGACATGCGTGTATATATGAATGAAAATACAGATGCTCTTTTCCTGGGACAATTAAGCATTGACGACTATTTGGCTGAAGCACAGACCTATATTGACCAGGCGAGAGAAGACGGCACAATTCCGGAACTGCCATAAAAGGCAGACTGAGTTAGAGATTCATCAGACAATGCTGCCAGATTTTAAAGCAGCATTGTCTGATATAGGGGGCTTACTATGAATACAGCAAAAAAAAGACATATTGTTCCATACCTTTTTGTTCTGCCGGCGTTTATCATCCACGCTTGTATTGTAACAGGACCTGCATTAAGTACATTAGTTATGTCCTTGTATGACTGGAACGGCATGGGAAATGCAAAATTTATCGGTCTTGATAATTTCAAAGAAATTTTTCAGGATCCTATCGTGAAATTATCCGTGATACATAATATTCAATGGTTGCTGATCTTTATAACTGTTCCGTTAATATTAGGATTTATCGTGGCAATTTTAGTTAGTCAGCTTAGAAGAACCCAGATGTTTTTCAGGACAATCTATTTTGTACCCTATGTTATTTCAGCAGCAGTAGCTGGTAAGATCTGGACCGCTTATATGAACCCTTACTACGGAGTTAATGCCGTTCTGGCGGATTTGGGATTCAAGAAGCTTTCAGAGACTCTCTGGCTGGGAAACCCTGACATAGCCCTATTCTCGGTAGCTTTTGTAGATAACTGGCACTGGTGGGGATTTATTATGGTATTATTTCTCGGAGCGCTGCAGCAGGTGGATCCTACTTTATACGAAGCAGCAAGAGTGGATGGAGCAAACCGTTTCCAGGAACTGATCCATGTTTCTATTCCTGGCATACGGCAGACTATTGCATTTGTGCTTATCATGACGATTATGTGGTCTTTCCTTACTTTTGACTATGTTTATATTATGACGAATGGCGGACCTGCCAATGCAACTGAAATTATGTCTACTTATATCTATAAAAATGCATTTGTAAAATATAGAGCAGGATATGCCAATGCTCTCTGCGTAATACAAAGTGGTATTTGTATATTATTATACTTTGCTCAGAAATACATCAGCAAAAAAGGAGGAATGGAGGATGACTAACAAAATCAGAAAAGGCCCTAAAGCTATAGCTTTTGCAGTCATTAGAAACGTGTTTCTGGTTTTTATGGCTTTATTTGCAGCAGTTCCTCTTATTCAGGTATTACTGAATTCTTTTCGTACAGACCGGGAAGTAAAAACAATGCCTCTGGGTCTTCCGAAAGAGTGGGTTTTTAATAATTTTTCAGAAACCTGGGAAATCGGAGGATATGCCACTGCCTATTTTAACAGTCTTCTTACTGCTTTTGTAGTCATTGCCGTAGTACTGGTCGTTGTTGGCTTAGGAGCCTATGCAATCTGTAAGCTTGAGTTTAAGCTCAGAGGGTTCTTTACCGCCTACTTTTTTGTGGCAATTTCTCTTCCGGGTTTTCTTTATATAGTTCCGGACTATTTTCTTATGAATAAAGTAGGGCTTGTAGATACCCGCTGGAGCCTGATGATCGTATATACTGCAATGCAGATTCCCTTTAACATGCTTTTGCTCAGAACTTTCCTGACCGGTATTCCAAGGGAACTGGAAGAAGCGGGAAAAATTGACGGATGTAATGAATTACAGAGTTTTTTAAAAATCACACTTCCTATTGCAAAACCTATGTTTCTGACAATTGCTATTTTGGTATTTGTTAATGTTTGGAACGAATTTTTATGGTCCAATACTTTTATAACTACGGAAGAGCTGAAATTAGTGGCAACCAGATTTGTGAAATTTACAGGTGAATATGGTTCCAATATGGCCAGGATCTATACGGCCAGCGTGATTACTATTGCGCCAGTTGTAATATTATATCTGTTTTTCAGCAGGAAGTTTATCGAGGGTATGACCAGTGGCAGTGTAAAAGGCTGACAGGAGGTATTATGAAGGTAGAATATATTGAGCAAATATATGCAGGATGGCTGGGAAAAATTATCGGAATACGCCTTGGAGCGCCGATCGAAGGATGGACTTATGAGAAAATCAAAAATATATACGGAGAACTTAGCGGATATCCGGTGGACTATAAAAGATTCGCAGCAGATGATGACAGCAACGGTCCTCTTTTCTTTTTAAAAGCACTAGAAGACGGGAAAAAGGGTGAAGCTCTGACTGCTCAGGATGTGGGCGAAGCTTTGTTGAATTATGCGCCCTTTGAACATGGTTTTTTCTGGTGGGGAGGCTATGGAATTTCTACAGAGCATACTGCTTATCTGAATCTTAGAAACGGTATTCCAGCGCCGAGAAGCGGAAGTATTGAGCAAAATGGAGCTACTATGGCAGAACAGATCGGAGGGCAGATTTTTATTGATACCTGGGGATTAGTAGCTCCCGGAAATCCGGATCTGGCTGCAAAACTTGCAAAAGAAGCAGCCAGTGTTACCCATGGTGGAAATGGAATTTACGGTGGTATTTTCATTGCTGTATGCATCAGCTATGCTTTTGTAGAGAAAGACATTAAAAAAATCATAGAGAAAGGTCTTTCTTATATTCCTTCTGACTGTGAATATACAAGAGCAGTCAGAGCAGTTATGAAATTCTATGATTTCCATAAAGAAGAGGGCTGGCGGAGCTGCTTCCAATATATCTATGAGAATTTGGGCTATGATAAATATCCCGGAAACTGCCATATTATTCCAAATATTTCTGTGATGATCCTGGCCCTTCTTTATGGAGAAGGAGATTTTTTAAATACTCTGAATATATGTAATATGTGTGGCTGGGATACGGACTGTAATGTGGGTAATGTAGGCACGATCATGGGCGTAAGAAATGGACTGGAAGATATTGATTATGATAAACTGAGAAAGCCGATTAATGATTTTCTCGCCTGCTCAAGTATAGTAGGGTCTCTGAATATTATGGATATTCCTTTCGGAGCCCTATATATAGGAAAAATGGCTTATGAACTGGCAGGAGAAAGTATGCCGGAACCATGGAAGTCTCTGGCAGAAGAACGGATCGACAGCTGTCATTTTGAGTTCTCTGGTTCTACCCATGCAATGGAAATGCGAGTGAAAGGGCTGGATGATAGAGCAAGGAAAGAAAGAGAATGTGTGATACAAAATACCAGAGAGACCGCTCATTCTGGAAGCGGCAGCCTGAAATTTCTTGCAAAGCCTATAGAACCAGGAGAAAATCTCTATGTTTTTAAACGTACTTATCTGCGGCCTGAGGATTTTGATGACAGCAGATATGATCCATGCTTCTCTCCTTTAGTTTATCCAGGGCAGACGATCCATGGAAGCGTGTATATTCCAGAGTATGGACCAGATGCCTGGGTAAGCCTCTACGCAAAAGAAGGACATACGGGCAGAATCTATGAAGGGGAGAAGAGCAAACCTGAAAAGAACAGATGGATGGAATTAAGCTATCATATACCTGAAATAGAAGGAGGAATGATAGAAGAGATTGGTTTCTGCTTCCATATTGGAGGAAAACATACTCAGATTTTTGATTTTTTCGGTTGTATAGATGACTTGTATGCTACAGGAGTTCCGGCATATTCTATTGACTTTTCAAAAGAAAAGGAAGAGATATGGACAGGCATCCATAAAGAAATAAGCCAGTTCACAAAACTGAAGGGACTTTCTTATCTGGAGAGAGAAAACCTTCATTTGTCCTGTGGAGACTTTGGGGCTCTCTATACAGGAAGACATGATTGGAAAGATTATCAGACAGAATTTACCATTGTCCCGGTAACAGGGAAGAATCATTATGTAAATGTCAGAGTTCAGGGAGCGATACGTTCTTATGGAATAGGGCTGCTGCCAGAAGGTAAGGCAGGTATTTTGAAGAATGAAAATGGCTGGAAGGCTGTGAAAGTGATGGATTTGCCCTGGAGACCGGGAGAAGAATACAAGATTCTTGTATCTGTCAGAGGAAATGAAATATCTGCAGTTTTCAATGATCAGGAAAAAATCACCTATATAGATGACGAACATCCATATCTGGAAGGTGGTATTGGATTAACGGTAGAGCAGGGAAGCCATCTATGCTGTAAGAAGATTGCGGTTTTTTGAAAAAAGTGCTACCATAAACATATAAAAGGCCGCTGCCTATAAAGATATCTGATAATTTGAGCCGCTGCAGGTAGAAAATGCCTTACCAGCGGCTCTTGGATTTTTGAATGGAGGTAAAAATATGGGATATGATGTGTGGGGACTTGGAACACTGGCTATGGATGTACTTATGAAGGTGGACGCCCTTCCAAAAGAGGACGGGTTTTGTATGGTGCTGGATAATGAACGGCAGCCTGGAGGCAGCGGAACAAACGTGATCGTACAGCTGGCTCGGCTTGGTGCAAAATGCGGCTATTCAGGAGCCGTAGGGGACGACGGGCTGGGGCAGGAAGTGATCAGCAGCCTGGAACAGGAAAACGTCAACGCCGAAAATATGGTAATGAAGAAAGGCAGTATTACTCTTCATACGGATATTGTCATAGACAGGAACGGCAGTAAATTCATCATGCTGAATATGGGAGATGCCTTTGGCTCATTAGATGCGAAAGAAGTAGCTTTGGATCAGATCTGTAAGTCAAAAGTCTTCTATACAGACCTGCTTCCGAAAAATGCTGCGTTAACGGCGCTGAAAGAAGCAAAAAAAGCGGGAGTTACTACAGTTTTTAATCTTCAGGTCGGTCTTGGAACTATGGAGGGACTTGGAGTATCGAAGGAGGAGATTTTGGAATCCCTTGCTTATGTAGACATTTTTGCACCTTGCCGTGAAGGACTCTATGCCATTACAGGAACTGAAGATCTGGATAAATGCAGAGATTATCTGAGAAAATATTGCAGCGGTCTGCTGCTTTTTACTCTGGGAGACCAAGGATCTGCTGCTTATATGGGAAATGAGGCAAAGTTAACAGTGCCCATTAAAAAAGTAAATACTGTAGATACCACAGGAACAGGAGATTCCTACATGGGCAGCTTCATTTACAGCTATTGTCTGCAGGGAAAGGAACTGGAAGACTCCATGAGATTTGCCTCTGTATGTGCAGCACATACCTGTACCGGATTTGGAGCCAGATTTTCACCAAAATTGGAGGAGGTGGCAGATGAACTTGAATAAAAGGAGCAGAATACGAGGCGCTTTTATAGGAGCTGCTTACGGAGATGCCTTTGGAATGCCTTCAGAAATGTGGACACCGGAAAAAATTCGTGAGAAATACGGTTATATAGACCATTTTCTTCCAGGAAATGAAGAAAACGAGATATCTAAAGGGTTTCTGGCCGGCGAAGTTACAGATGATACGATCAATATGGTTTTTGTGACGGAAATGCTGGCCGAGACTAATGGAGAAGTCCGGCCGGAAGTTTTTATCCGGAAGCTTAGAAAATGGGCCCAAGAACAGAAAAAGTCAAAAACCGTTATCGGCCCTAGTACGGCGGCAGCCTTTGCCCTGCTTGATCAGGGAGTACCCATGGAAGTTGCAGGAAAAAAAGGAGTGACGAATGGAGGGGCCATGAAGATTCTCCCCCTAGGGCTTCTCTATGGAGAAAAAGAAGCAGAAAAGCTGGCAGAAGAGGTTCAGAAGCTGTGTATGCCTACCCATAATACTTCTTGTGCGATTGCTGCTGCATGTGCTGTAGCCGCAGCGGCGGGGAAAGCTGCGGCGGGAGAAACAGACCTGAAGAAAATCATGGATCACGCCGTGGAGGGAGCGAAAGCAGGCGAGAAGAGGGGATATAAGGTTTGCGGTCCTTCTGTATCTCGAAGGATTGAGACTGCAGTGAAAATTGCAGGGCAGAAGAAAGCACCGGCAGAGATTTTGAAGGATCTGTATGAGCTTATCGGTACAGGACTGGCTTCTGCAGAAAGCATACCAGCAGCGTTAGGGCTTGTTGTTTTGAGCCAAGGAAACCCGGTTTTATGCGCCAAATACAGTGCAAATATCGGAGGGGATACAGATACCATAGGCGCTATGTCCTGCGGCATCTGCGGAGCTTATATGGGGGACAGATCATTTGAGGAAGAAGAGGTCCGCTTGCTGGAAAAAGTCAATGCAATTAACTTTGACTATCTTACAGATCTTCTCTTGCCGTTGCAATCTGCATGATGGTATGTTATTCTTTTCACTGATAAATATTTCGGTGAAAGCAGGAAATGCGATGCGTTACAGAAAACCACAGTTTTATGATAATTTTCACTGTATTGCCGGTGACTGTCCGGATACCTGCTGCGCAGGATGGCAGATTCTGATCGATCAGGAATCTCTGGAGAAGTACAGCTCCGTCAATACGGATTTCGGCACCCGGCTTTTAAACTCTATCGACTGGTATCAGGGGGCTTTTGAACAATATAATAAAAGATGCAGTTTTTTAAATGACGAGAACCTGTGTGATCTCTATCAGGAAATGGGAGCAGATGCTTTATGTCAGACCTGCCGGATGTATCCCAGACATGTGGAAGAGTTTGAAGACCTGAGAGAGTATTCACTTTCTCTTTCCTGTCCGGAAGCGGCCAGGATCATGCTGTCCACAGAAGAAAAAACAAAATTTATAGAGACAGAAGATACTTTGGAAGAGGAGGAGGATTATGAGGACTTCGATCTGCTGCTGTTCGACCGGCTGGAAGAGGCCAGAGATTATATTTTTTCCATGATCCAAAACAGAACCCTGGACTTTTCTAAAAGAATGGCCGCTCTTCTGAGATTCTCATATGAAATACAGGAAGCTCTGGATAGAGGGGAACTGTTTGAACTGGATTTGGAAGAATGTATGAAGAAGGCTCTGGAGAGAGAAGAAAGAAGGAGGACCGAATCCAGATTCAGGAATATGAAAGAAATGGCGAAAGACCTGGGGAAAATGGAAGTGCTTCGGGAAGGCTGGGAAAAAGAGCTTGAAAATCTCCAGAGACAGCTTTATGATAATGGAGAAGATACCTATGAAGTGATTTTGAAAGAATTCTTCAGCAGTCTGAAAAAGACAGGAAAGGGACAGGCTTGGGATATATGGAAAGAACATATCCTGATTTTTTTTATCTATACCTATTTCTGCGGAGCAGTATATGATGACCTGATCTATACAAAGGCCGTTCTGGCGGTGTTTTCCCTGCTCTGGATCCAGGAGATCATTATAGAGAGATGCTGTATACAGGGGGGAGCTCCCAAACTTGAGACCGTGTGCCGGGCTGCCTGGGAGTTTGCCAGAGAGATCGAGCATTCTGATCAGAACCTGAATCTTCTGGAAGAGCTTTTTGACGGAAAGGATCTTTACAGGCCGGAAATTTTTATCCCCGGTTTATAGCAGCAAATATAAAGGAGAATAGCTATGAGCGAAGAAAAACCTTATTGGGAAGGGAAAAAATATTCTTTTTTCAGCCATAAAGAGTGTGAATATTTCCCCTGCCATAAAACAAATGATCCGGAAAACTTTAACTGTCTGTTCTGTTACTGTCCTCTGTATGCTCTGGGTGATAAATGCGGAGGAAATTTTAAGTATACAGAAAAAGGTGTAAAGGATTGTACAGACTGTCTTCTTCCCCATAAAAGGAAGAATTTTGGCTATATTATGAGTAAGTATAACGAGATCATGGAACTGGCAAAAACAAACAGAGAAAAGTAATCTGAAAAAAGGAAGCCGCCCTTTTCTTTAAGATCAGAGAGGAGCCGCTTCCTTTTTTGCTTACTTATGATTGATCTTTTTAATAAGAGAGATTATCTGAGAAAGATCCCCGCAGACATAGTCACAAAATGGACGAAGCTCTTCTGTGTAAGGCGTCAGATCAGGCACCATACAGGAGATGCCGCCGGCGGCTCTTGCAGCTTTCAGGCCGTTGATGCTGTCCTCCACGATCAGGCAGTGCTCAGGAGCAATCTGAAGGGCATGGGCAGCTTTAAGAAAAATATCCGGCTCCGGCTTACAGGACGTCACTTCATTTCCACATACGGATGCGGTGATAAAAGAAGTGATTTCTGCCAGATCCCAGTAACGGGAAGCTGTACGGCGGTCTGTGGAGGTAGCCACGGCGGCAGGAAGCCCTTCTTCCTTCAAAAAGGCCAGCAGCTCCTTTAAACCTTTCTTTTCCGGAACAGAATATTTAAGTATATATTCTTGTGTATACTGGCTGCGGATCTGCCGCCCTTTATCATAATCTACCGTACCATTATACCATTTTTGGAATAGGGCGGCGCTTCTGTCTCTGGAGCTTCCTCTCATCTGACGCAGCTGTTCCTCGGTGATGGTAAAGCCCATTTTTCTGCCAGCTTTCATCCACCCTTCTTTCATAAGTCTTTCTGTGTCAAAAAGGACACCATCCATATCAAAAATAACTGCTTTTATCATAAAGAAATCTTCCCTTTCATTAAAATATCCTCCCCAGATCACGATCTTGGAAGAGACTGCCTGAAATATATTCGTACAGAAAAAATATATTTTCAGGCTTATCTTATCATGAATGGAGAAGAAAGTCTATCAGCGAAAAAAGGAGTGACGAAGGAAAGAGAACATGATAAAATACCTGAATAAGAAATAAATACATAGCCTTTCTGGACAATAGCATGCCCGTTTTTATCCAGAGAGGATTTGATTTGGAGAATGTGTTATGAAGATCATTATATCACCGGCAAAAAAGATGCAGCGGAAGGAAGAAGAGGTTTTCGAGATTACAAGGCCTGTATTCTATCGGGAAGCATGCTGTCTGAGAGAACAGATGAAACAAATGGAGTTTGAAGATTTGAAAGTACTGTGGAGCTGCAATGAAAAGATCGCAAGAGAGAATCAGGAGCGTCTGCGGCTCTATGAGATGGATAAGAATCTGACAGGGGCGGTGATCGCCTATGAAGGAATCCAGTATCAGTATATGGCGCCTCAGGTGTTTACAGAGCGTCAATGGGAGTATATAAAAGGACATCTGCGGATTCTGTCCGGACTCTATGGACTTCTGGGACCCCAGGACGGGGTAATCCCCTATCGGCTGGAAATGCAGGCAAAGCTGCAGATAGGAGAACACAAAGACCTGTATAACTTTTGGGGAGACAGATTGTATTGGGAGCTGACAAGAGAGGACCGGACAATCCTGAATCTGGCATCTAAGGAGTACAGCAAAGCCATAGAAAAATATCTGGAGAAAGATGTTCGGTATATCACCTGCATTTTCGGGGAACATATTCAGGGAAAGATCAAAGTAAAAGCCACGAAAGCAAAAATGGCCAGAGGAGAAATGGTCCGCTGGCTTTCAGAAAATCAGATCGAAGAGCCGGAAGAAATTAAAAATTTCCATAGCTTAAACTATGTATTCCGGGAAGAATATTCCTCTGAGAGAGAGTTTGTCTTCCTGGAAAAGGAGGAAGTTCAATGAAAAAGGAAACAGAAGTAAGAGAAATCATAGAATACTATGCCGGTCAGAAAGAGGCAAAATCCCAGGAAAACCTTACAGCTATGCTTCGGGAAATCCAGGAGACAGAAGGATGGATCCCTGCAGAGGCTTGCAGCATAGCAGCAGAAAAGATAGGAATCAAAGAAAGTATGCTGGCCTGTATCATAAAACTGTACCCCAGTTTAAAATCTGCACCCTATGTCCATGAGATTCTTTTGTGCACAGGGGAACGATGCCAAAGAAAAGACAGTCTGGAGCTTCTGGCAGCTGTAAAAGAAAAGCTGCAGACAGATAAAGAGGGATTGTCTAAAGATAAAAGGATTCTTCTGACCACCCGGAATTGTCTGAAAAAGTGCAGCACTTCTCCTAATATTTACGTGGATAAAGTCCATTATCCCAATATGACAAAAGACAAACTATTGAAACTGATCGATAAATTGAGACAGGAGTAGGAAAATGAATTATCAAGGAATATTATTTGACTTGGATGGAACCCTGACAGCCTCAGGAGAGGGGATTACGAAATCTGTACAATATGCCCTGAAGAAAATGGGAAGACCGGAGCTTGGAGAAGATCTGAAGAAACTGGAAGTTTTTGTTGGACCTCCCCTTCTGGAACAGTTTATGGCATATGCCGGATTTTGTGAGGAAGAGGCAAAAGATGCCGTTCGGTATTACCGGGAACGGTATAATGTCACAGGAATTTTTGAAAATAAGCCATATCCCGGAATAGAGGAATTGCTGGGAGCTCTGAAAAAGCAGGGACTTATTCTGGCGGTGGCCTCTTCTAAGCCGGATCCAATGGTAAAGATCGTTTTAGAGCATTTTCATCTGGATACATATTTTGACGTTATCAGAGGCAGCGATATCAGCCGGCCCAAAATGACAAAGGCAGAGGTAATCCTTCAGGTATTGGGGGAAATGGCATATGGGGATAAAAGAGATCAGGTCATTATGGTAGGTGACCGGCATTACGATGTTCTTGGCGCAAAAGAGACTGGACTTTCCTGCATTGGAGTGACTTATGGGTACGGGACCCGGGAAGAGCTTTTAGAGGCAGGAGCTATACAGACAGCGGACAGTGCCTGGGAACTGGAGAAAATCCTGCTGCATCGTCCGGCAGGCGACCAGAAAAATCCCGAAGAATGAGCCATCGGGGGATCTGACTGAAAAATCAATGGAAAAAGGCTGGTGTAATTTGCAGACAGAAAAATCTGTGGAAATTACACCAGCCTTAGCTGTTCTAATAAAAAATGTTTTTTCGGAATGGACCTAAAAAGACTCTGTTTCGGAAGTTTTCTTCAAAGCCGGGGAAACCTGTGCCAGAATGATCGCTCCGAACATCAGTAAACAGCCTGCAATTTCCCTGGGAGTAAGAGCCTGTCCAAGGAGGATCCAGCCAGCCAGTACAGAAACTACAGATTCCAGGCTGAGGATCAGAGAAGCGATGGTAGGGTCGGTGCCTTTTTGACCGATGATCTGCAGGGTGTAGGCAATTCCGCTGGAAAATACACCGCCGTAAACAATGGGCAGCCAGGCAGCCAGGATTTCTGAGAGAGCCGGCTTCTCAAAAAGAAACATCAGCACAGAGGAAAGGAGAGCACTTACAAAAAACTGTATGCAGGACAGTTTCACTCCGCTGACCCTGTCCGTAAAATGGTCGATCACCAGTATGTGCAGGGCAAAACAAAGAGAGCAGAGCAGGACCAGCAGATCTCCCTGTCCCAGAGAAAAACTGCCCTGCATACACAGCAGATACAGCCCTGCAAGGGCAATGGCTACACTGATCCATATCTGAAAAGAAACCTGTTTTTTAAGGAATATTCCCAATATGGGTACTAAAATAATATATAAAGCGGTAATAAACCCGGCTTTTGCTACAGTAGTATACTGAATCCCGACCTGTTGGAGGGTGGTAGAAAGAAACAGCATAAAGCCGCAGAGTACACCGCCTATGAGCACATCTTGGGGCCGGTCCACAGTATGTCCGTGGGTTCGGTCCGCCTTTTTTCTCCCTCCGAAAAGAAATACACAGGGAACCAGTACAATGCCGCCCAGTAAAGAACGGACGGCATTAAAAGTATAGGGACCGATGTAGTCCATGGCCACGCTCTGGGCTACAAAGGCGACTCCCCATATAAGAGCTGTTAAAAACAGCAGGATAAAATTTTTAGAATGTTTCGCTGACATAATATAAGTCTCCAAAATGGTGTAATAAATTTTTCAGGGCTGTCACATTAAATATTCACGATTTTTGTTTAATGGGGCAGCCCTGAGATTGTAATCTTACTTCAGCATTTTGTGATATTCCTGGAGAGATTTTAAAGGTGAAGCCTCTTTATTCAGCACTGCGTGGATTCCTTTGGCGCTGGCCAGAGCCGCAGACATAGTAGTGATATATGGAATTCGTTTATTAATCGCAGTTTTCCGCAGATAAGAGTCATCATATTTACTCTGTTTGCCAGCAGGTGTATTGACGATCAGATCGATCTGTCCGTTCACCATGGCATCATAGATATTGGGACGGCCCTCCTGGAGTTTCTTCAATGCTTTGCATGGAACGCCGTTTTCATTGAAGTAACCGGCGCATCCTTCTGTAGAAACAATTTCAAATCCCAGCTCATGAAGCTGTCTGGCTACGGTAAGAGCGTCGGGACGGTCTTTTTTGTTTACGCTGACAAGAGCAGTTCCGCCCAGAGGAAGCTTGGCATTTGCAGCTTCTTCCGCCTTGTAATAGGCCATTCCGAAGGATTCTCCCAGACCCAGAACTTCTCCTGTGGAACGCATTTCCGGTCCAAGAAGAGGGTCTACCTCCGGGAACATATTAAATGGGAAGACGGCTTCCTTAACTCCATAGTAAGGATGCTCTTTTTCTTCGTATTTTGTTACATCAGGACGAGTGCCGGTAAGTTCGTAGGTCATTAATTTTGTCGCAATATTTGCCATATTGATATTGCAGACTTTGGATACCAGAGGAACTGTACGAGAGGCTCTTGGGTTGGCTTCCAGAACATAGACTTTGCCTTCACAGATAGCATACTGCATGTTCATCAGTCCCACAACACCCATTTCGCAGGCAATGGCAGTGGTATATTTCCGGATCAGGTCTTTGTGCTCTTCTGAAATCTCTACGGAAGGAATTACACAGGCAGAGTCTCCGGAGTGGATGCCGGCCTGCTCAATGTGCTGCATAACTGTAGGAACAAAAGCGTGTGCACCGTCAGAGATGGCGTCGGTTTCACATTCCAGAGCATTCTGAAGGAATTTATCCATAAGGATGGGACGTTCCGGTGTTACATTAATAGCAGCGGCCATGTAGTCTTTCAGCATATCGTCGTCATAGACTACCTCCATACCTCTTCCTCCAAGGACATAGGAAGGACGCACCATCATAGGATAACCGATGCGGTGGGCGATCTCCAAAGCTTCCTCTACATTTACTGCCATTCCGGATTCCGGCATAGGAATCTCCAGTTTCTGCATCATAGCATTGAACTGGTCTCTGTCCTCAGCCATGTCGATAACTGCCGGAGAGGTTCCCAGAATATGCGCTCCTCGTTTTTCCAGCTCTGCTGCAATATTCAGAGGCGTCTGTCCACCGAACTGAACGATAATGCCCAGAGGTTTTTCTTTGTTATAGATAGACATAACATCTTCTACAGTAAGAGGCTCAAAGTAGAGTTTATCTGAAGTATCATAGTCTGTAGATACGGTTTCCGGATTACAGTTTACCATGATGGTCTCAAAGCCCAGCTCACGGAGAGTAAAGGCTGCGTGAACACAGCAGTAATCGAACTCGATACCCTGGCCGATACGGTTTGGACCGCCGCCCAGAACCATAACTTTACGTCCTTCGGAAACTGTGGCTTTGTCTTCTCCGATATAGGTAGAGTAATAGTAGGAAGCAGGCTCCTTTACAGCGCTTACAGGAACTGCATCCCAGCGCTGGGAAAGTCCCAGTGATTCTCTCCGTTTAAACAGTTCCCATTCCTCTGTGTGAAGAAGCTGAGCCAGATATTTGTCGGAGAATCCGTCTTTCTTTGCCCGGATCAGCAGCTGGTCAGGCAGTTCTTTATCCTGGTATTTCAGAATTTCTTCTTCCAGGTCTACCAGCTCTTTCATCTGCTCCAGGAACCACATTTTGATATGAGTCATATCGTGGAGTTTTTCAAGAGAAGCCCCTTTCCGGATGGCTTCGTACAGAAGAAACTGGCGTTCGCTGGTAGGCTCTGCCAGTCTCCGGTACAGCTCATCCAGGGAAAGGCTGTTAAAATCTGAGGCAAAGCCCAATCCGTAGCGGCCTTTTTCCAGAGAGCGGATGGCTTTCTGAAGAGCCTCTTTGTAGTTTTTACCGATGGACATTACTTCGCCTACGGCTTTCATCTGTGTGCCGAGCTTATCCTGGGAACCTTTAAATTTCTCAAAGGCCCAGCGGGCAAACTTGATAACCACGTAATCCCCTGAGGGTTTGTATTTGTCCAGAGTTCCCTCTTTCCAGTAAGGAATCTCATCAAGTGTCAGACCGGCGGCCAGAAGGGCAGATACATAGGCGATAGGGAAGCCTGTAGCCTTGCTGGCAAGGGCAGAGGAGCGGGAAGTTCTGGGATTGATCTCAATGATAATGATACGTCCGCTCTTGGGGTCGTGGGCAAACTGTACGTTGGTACCGCCGATAACGCCGATGGATTCTACAATAGCATGAGCCTGCTTTTCCAGCTCATCCTGGACTTCCTGGGAGATCGTCAGCATAGGAGCGGCACAGAAAGAGTCTCCTGTATGAACACCCATAGGGTCAATGTTTTCAATAAAGCAGACAGAAATCTTCTGCCCCTTTGCGTCACGGACAACCTCTACTTCCAGCTCTTCCCAGCCGATAACAGATTCTTCGATGAGAATCTGGTTTACCATAGAAGCAGCGATACCTCTGGCAGCTACTTTACGCAGCTCTTCTTCGTTGTAGACGATTCCGCCTCCGGTTCCGCCCATAGTATAGGCAGGACGGATTACACAGGGATAGCCAAGCTGGCCGGCAATCTTCACAGCTTCTTCTACAGAATAAGCAGGAGCGCTCCGGGCCATTTCAATGCCCAGTTTATTCATGGTATTCTTAAATTCGATACGGTCTTCCCCCCGGCTGATGGCATCGACCTGAACACCGATGACTTCTACGTTATATTTGTCCAGTACGCCGGCATGATATAATTCTTCACAGAGATTCAGGCCGGATTGTCCGCCCAGATTTGGAAGAAGGGCATCAGGCCGTTCTTTTGCGATGATCTCTGTCAGGCGGTCTACATTCAGAGGCTCGATATAAGTTACATCTGCAGTAGAGGGATCGGTCATAATGGTGGCCGGATTGGAATTGACCAGCACAATTTCATAGCCAAGGCTCTTTAAGGCTTTGCAGGCCTGGGTGCCAGAATAGTCGAATTCGCAGGCCTGTCCGATAATGATAGGGCCGGAACCGATGATCAAGACTTTGTGGATATCATTTCTCTTTGGCATAAAATCCTCCTAATATATAAAATTTTTGTAAAACCTATTCACAATGCAAGTATATCACAGTGACAGAAGGAGAAGCAATAAAAGAAGAAATAAAAATCAACCAGAAAGGTTTTCCTTTACCATGACAGAACTTTTTGATATACTGGCCTAAACGTTAATAATTTTCCGATAAATTTTAGAAATTGTTGGAAAAATCATACCAAGGAGGACAGATATGATTGAGGTAAAGAATCTTACCAAGTACTATAAAGGAAGCCATCAGGCAGCGGTGAAAGACGCTTCCCTTACTGCAATGCCCGGTGAAATTACTATACTTCTGGGACCTAATGGTGCTGGAAAGTCTACAACGATCAAGAGTATTGTAAATCTTCTGAGCTATAAAGGGGAAATTCTCATCTGCGGCTGCCCAAACAACAGCCTGGAAGCAAAACAACAATTTGGCTATATTCCGGAGGTTCCGGTACTCTATGACCTTCTTACTGTAGATGAGAGTATTGAATTTATTGGAAAGGCATATCGCCTGGAGAACTATAAAGAGACGGGAGAAAAATATCTGGAGCAGTTTCAGCTGACAGAACAGAGAAATAAACTTGCAAAAGAGCTGAGTAAAGGTATGAAGCAGAAACTGAGCATGATCCTGGCCCTGCTGACGGAGCCTAAGGCGCTCCTGGTAGACGAGCCTATGGTAGGACTTGACCCTGCCAGTATCGAAGAAGTGCTGCAGCTTCTGGTAGAGCTGAAAAATCAGGGCACCTCTATATTGATCAGCACCCATATCATTGATGTGGTCAATGATATCTGGGACTGCGCCTATATTATGAATCACGGGGAGATCATCCGCCGGATCCACAGAGGCGAGGAAGGCAGCGAAACACTGAAACAGATTTTCTTTGAAGCTACAGCGGAGGAAGAATAAATGAGGTCATTGCTATTTCTATCTTTTTTAAAAATGAAGGGAGCAGTCCGGAATCAATTCCGAACCCCGGCTTCTGCACTGATCACGATTTTATTGATCCTTCTTTACGGCGGCCTGGTGATCATGGCTTTTGCTGCATCTTCAGACAATCCAATGGCAAAAGGAACTCTGGACACAAATTCAGCCCTTCTTATAGGCATCGGCATGACCGCTCTTTTTGCTTTTACGGTTATGCTGAACAAAAGAAAGGCTCTGGTATTTGACACAGATGCGTACTACCTTTTCGCTGGTCCCTATACCCGAAAACAGGTGAACGGCTATATCATGCTCCAGTCTCTCAGACAGGGAGTGCTCTACAGCCTTTTAGGATGCTACATGATCGCCATGTTTTCCATGACGGGATATTTTACCATACCCTATTTTCTGGTATGTTTTGTAGTTTTGACCCTGATGCTTTTCTTCTTTCTTCTCCTCACAGATTACATTTATATGTGGGGACTGGTGGACGCAAAATATAAAAAATGGAATTATCTGCCTTTGGCTGTGGCCGTGGTCTGTACGGCACTGGTATTTTTCTGGTCTGTGTATCAGTCAAACTACGATTTGAAAAACGGATTTTTTATATTTGCAGCCAGCCGGGAATTTTATCTGGTTCCTTTCTTTGGATGGGCGAAGTGGGCCATAGATGGCTATCTCCACAGTCAGTATCTTTTTACCCTTGGAGGAACCGGACTTCTTCTTGCCTGCTGTCTGATCATTGTGGTATTCTTTTTAAGATTTAACAAAGACATTACAGAGCAGGCAGTAGCAGATGCAGAGGAGGCCAGTGCCTTCTTGAGAAGAGCCAAAGAAAACGGCGGAAGGGCAAGGATTGAGGATGGAAAAGTAAAAAGGGTGAAAGGAGAATTTGCACCCGGAGCGAAAGCCATTCTTTCCAAAAACATGCTGATCATGCGAAAAACAGGCAATTTTCTGAGAAAACAGGACGCAGCAGTTATTGTGATGTATTTCGTGATCAGTCTGATCGTTCTTCCAGATAACGTTTTTTATATGTTCTGCTATATGATGATCATCTGGCTGTTTACCCTGATCCAGGACTCTGATCTTCTCCGGGATTTGAACAACTATCAGATTTACCTGATTCCGGACAGTCCCTTAAAGAAACTGGTCTATGCCATGATCCCGGCCTATCTGAAAATCGGCATTATCATGAGCGTTTCTGTAATTTTTGCAGGGATCTTTACCAGAATGGCGCCTTTGGATATTTTTCAGTATCTGATCATGCTTCTGGGCTACAGTCTGATCTTTGTGGCGGGAACAGTGCTGTCTGTAAGGATTTTAAGGAGCCGGGCCAATGTGATGCTGGAATCCTTCCTGCGTATGCTGATCATCCTTGTGGCGGCAGTGCCTTCCCTGATCCTTGGAATGCTGATCATTCTACTGACAGGCATGTACCGTGAGCCTGCTCTGATGATGGCTGTCTTTACCGTGATCAGCCTGGTTATGAATATTTTGGTATCTTTGGTGATCATAATTGCATGCCAGGGCATGATGAACGGAAGAGAAGTATAAAAGAAAAGAGGAAAAAGAGATGTTAAATTCCAAAGAAGAGATCCGCATAGAGCAGGCTGTGGTGCATATTATGGACCCTGGGCTTGGAATGCCGGTGCTGTCTGATACGCTTCTGGACCTTGGCTCCGATCTGGCAGATTTCCTGAAAGCCCATATTTACAAGATCGATACCAGCGACGATGTGAAAAACTGCAGTTTTTTGGAAGACTCCCAGATTTTTCCCCTGGTGGAAGAGTGGGAACAGGAGAAATTCCTGGAGACTTCCCAAAAGATCGCAGGCCAGCTTTATCCTATTATGAATCAGAATATCGATATTCCCGGAGCAGACTTGCTGGTGGCAGAGTACAGCGTAGAAAAGCACAGATATCTGGCTCTTTTGAAAATGAATTATAAAACTTCCTATACCCATCTGACCAATTCAGACCCCTGGGGAAACAATAACGATATCATCCAGCAAAAGGCCATTCTCCCAGGAGAGACTCAGAAGCTTACAGAGGCGGCTCTTATTGACCTGGATTCTCCCCAGTATCTGCGGGTGGCGGAGAAAAAATATGAGGTAAATGGGGTAAAGACCAATTATTTTTCCAAAATGTTCCTGAAATGTTCCGCCTCTCTTTCCTCTAAGTCCAAGTTATCTATTGTAAGCAAGGCTGTGGCGGATGTACAGAAAAAATACTTTAGTGAGTCAGAGCAGTTTGAAGTACAGATGGAGACAAAAAGCATTCTGAATCGGGAATTTGCAGAGCAGGGAGGCTTCCAGGTTCCGGAGGTGGTAGATAAGATTTTCAAAGACCATCCGGATATGAAGGAAGAAGTCCATGAAAAGCTGGAAAAATATCATTTGAATGAAGCTGCGGTAGAACCCCAGAATCCGGCCACTACCAAGAAATATATGACTCAGCGTCTTCTGACAGACACTGGCATTGAACTGAAGATTCCTATGGAAGAATATAATAATAAGGACAGGATTGAATTTATAACCAATGCAGATGGGACCATTTCTCTTCTGATAAAAAATATCGGAAGTATTGAAAGCAGATAAAGAGACGTGTTATAATGGGATTCGTCTAAAATTACAAGAAGAGGTAAAGAAAAATGGAAAGAGAAAGATTTTCTTCCCGCATTGGTTTTATCCTGATTTCCGCAGGATGTGCCATTGGTCTGGGAAATGTCTGGCGTTTCCCTTACATCACAGGTAAGTATGGCGGTGCGGCTTTTGTGCTGATTTACCTGTTTTTTCTGATTGTAATGGGCCTTCCTATTATGGTCATGGAATTTTCAGTGGGACGTGCCAGTCAGAAAAGTATTGCCCTGTCTTTTAATGTTCTGGAAAAGAAGGGAACAAAGTGGCATCTCTACCGTTACGTGGGAATCGCAGGAAATTATCTGCTGATGATGTTCTATACGACTATCGGCGGATGGATGCTGGTTTATTTCTTTAAGATGCTGAAGGGAGACTTTGTAGGGCTGGATGCAGAGGGAGTCAGCCAGACTTTCACGAATCTTACTACAGACCTGCCGACTATGCTGATCTGGATGCTGATCATCGTGGTCCTGGGATTTCTTGTGTGCTCTATGGGCCTTCAGAGCGGTGTGGAGAGGATTAATAAGTCTATGATGGTGGTCCTTTTTCTCCTGATGGTGGTGCTGGCTGTGAATTCCAGTCTTCTGCCTGGAGCTTCTGAAGGACTGAAGTTCTATCTTCTTCCTGACTTTGGAAAGTTGACAGATTACCCCATATCAGAGGTTATATTTGCAGCTATGGGCCAGGCCTTTTTTACATTGAGCTGCGGTATCGGCGCCCTGGCTATTTTCGGAAGTTATATTGGCAAGGAGAGAAAGCTTACAGGAGAAGCCATAAATATCCTGATACTGGATACTTGTGTTGCTCTGATCGCAGGACTGATTATTTTCCCTGCATGCTCTGCCTATGGGATTGATCCGGGAGAGGGACCGGGCCTGGTTTTTGTCACCCTTCCAAATGTATTTAATCATATGACAGGGGGCAGGATCTGGGGCTCCATGTTCTTCCTGTTTATGACATTTGCGGCGCTGACTACGATTATTGCCGTATTTCAGAATATTATTTCCTGTGCCACAGATCTCTGGGGCTGGAGTCTTAAGAAAGCTACGATCATCAATGGAATTGCCATTGCAGTGCTTTCTCTGCCCTGCATCTTTGGCTTTACTATCTGGAGCGACTTTACCATACTGGGCAAGAACATACTGGATTTCGAAGACTTCCTGGTAAGCAATAATATCCTGCCTTTAGGCTCACTGGTTTATCTGCTGTTCTGCGTTACCAAATGTGGATGGGGATGGGATAACTTTATCAAAGAGGCCAATACAGGAAAGGGCATCAGTTTTCCAAAAAAACTGAAAGTTTATTTTAAATTTATCCTGCCTATCATTATCCTGTATATCTTCTTCCAGGGATACTGGAGTCTCTTCCAGACTTTGTGACAGGGTAAGGAAAATCTAAGGATTATCTCACATAAGAAAAATGGAGACTGTCTTATAAAACTTTACTTTGGTTTTATGAGGCAGCCTCTTTTTTTACAGAACATTTGAATTTCAGAAAATTTTCTTGAAATTATATACTTTTCCCGGTATACTAAAGAAAAGCGTCAGAAATTGCATTTGTGTGTGATGCAGCAGGACACTAAAGTAAGATAAAGGAGCTTGAAAAATGAAGAGAATATTGCTGAAATTAAGCGGAGAAGCTCTGGCAGGACCGAAAAAAACGGGCTTTGACGAGGATACAGTGATGGAAGTGGCAAAGCAGGTGAAGGTCCTGGTGGACGAAGGTATCCAGGTAGGGATCGTCATCGGAGGCGGAAATTTCTGGAGAGGACGGACCAGTGAGAATATTGACCGTACCAAGGCAGATCAGATCGGAATGCTTGCTACAGTCATGAATTGTATCTACGTTTCAGAAATCTTTCGTGCCGCAGGTATGAAGACCAGTGTGCTTACACCTTTTGAATGTGGTTCTTTTACAAAGCTTTTTTCAAAAGACAGGGCAAATAAATATTTTGAGCGGAATATGGTAGTGTTCATGGCCGGAGGAACCGGACATCCCTATTTCTCCACAGATACGGCAACTGTTCTTCGGGCTATTGAGATAGAGGCAGATACAATTTTCCTGGCAAAAGCTGTGGACGGCGTATATGACAGCGATCCGAAGCTGAATCCTGAGGCAAAGAAATATGATGAGATCAGTATTCAGGAAGTCATTGACAAAAAGCTGGCGGTTATGGATATGACGGCATCCATTATGTGTATGGAAAATAAAATGCCTATGCTGGTGTTTGGCCTTAACGAGGAAAACAGCATTGTAAATACTGCCCATGGCAGCTTCACCGGTACAAAGGTGCTGGTATAATCATTAATTCCCAAAAGTAAAAGAAGACAGAAACAGGAGGAAATAATTATGGCAACTGATGAGAGAATTCAAAAATATGAAAATAAAATGCAGAAAACCTTGGACGGTCTGGTAAAAGAGTATTCTACTATCCGGGCAGGAAGAGCAAATCCGCATATTTTAGATAAAATTACCGTAGACTATTATGGAAGTCCTACACCTCTTCAGCAGGTGGCGAATATTATGGTGCCGGAGGCCAGAATGATCCAGATCCAGCCATGGGAATCTTCTCTGATAAAGGAGATCCAGAAAGCAATCCTGGCTTCTGATCTTGGCTTAAATCCGAACAATGACGGAAAGGTGATCCGCCTGGTTCTGCCGGAGCTTACAGAGGAGCGCAGAAAAGAGCTGGTAAAAGACGTAAAGAAAAAAGGAGAAGCCGCAAAGGTAGCTGTACGCAATGTCCGCAGAGACGCTAACGATTCGTTCAAAAAGCTGGCCAAACAGGATGTGTCTGAGGATGAGATCAAAGAACTGGAAGATAAGATCCAGAAATCCACAGACAAATATGTAAAAGAAATTGATAAAGCAGTGGAAGAAAAATCTAAAGAAATCATGACTGTATAAAAAACAGTAGAAGGGGCACATACAAAGAACAGGTATTGTGCCTCTTTTATGCGTAGGAGGAAAAAATTATGGTAGTTCCCAGACATGTAGCGATCATTCTGGACGGAAATGGGCGGTGGGCAAAAGCAAAGGGAATGCCCAGGACCTATGGCCATGTCAAAGGATGCGATAACCTGGAAAAGGTTTGTACGATGGCCAAAGAATTAGGAATCAAATATCTTACGGTGTATGCATTTTCTACAGAGAACTGGAAACGATCCAGGGAAGAAGTAGATGGCCTGATGAAACTGTTCCGGAATTATATGAAGAAATGTATTAAAATTTCCAGGGACAATAAAATGCGGGTCCGGGTCATCGGTGATCCGAGAGCCTTTGATCAGGATCTTCAGGATAAGATCCGGGAGCTGGAGGAATATTCCAGTCAGTTTGATGAGCTGCATTTTCAGATTGCCCTGAATTATGGGAGCAGAGACGAGATTACAAGAGCCGTCCGGCATATGGCAGAGGACGTAAAGAAAGGAAATCTGGATCCGGAGTCTATTACAGAGGATACGGTTTCAGATTATCTGGACACCAGAGGCCTGCCGGATCCAGATCTTCTCATCCGTACCAGCGGAGAAGAGAGATTGTCTAACTTTCTTATGTGGCAGCTTGCCTATACGGAATTTTATTTTACAGATGTTCCATGGCCGGATTTTAACAAAGAAGAATTTGTGAAAGCCATAGAGAAATACAATAAGAGAGACCGCAGATTTGGCGGTGTAAAGGAGGACTGACATGTTCTGGACAAGGCTTTTTAGCGGTATTATCCTGGTGATCATAGCTGCCGCTTCTATAGCGGCAGGGGATGTGGTGCTTTTTACTGTACTGCTGGCGGTTTCCATCATCGGGATGAGTGAACTTTACCGGGTTATGGGAGTTCATCAAAAGGGATTCGGCCCTCTGGAAATCGCAGGATATGTGGGAGCCGTAGGATATTATCTTACTCTGTTATGGCGTCAGGGAGAAGAGGTTTCTCTTGTAATCCTGCTTTTTGCCCTGGTGCTGATCATGTGTGTCTATGTGTTTACTTATCCCAAGTACCAGGCAGAGCAGATCATGGCTGCTATGTTTGGAATTATATATGTGGCAGTAATGCTGTCCTACATCTACAAGACCAGAAACCTGGAAGGAGGCGTATGGCTGGTAGTTCTGATTTTTTTAAGCTCCTGGGGCAGCGATACCTGTGCCTATTGCGTGGGAAGACTCATAGGCAGACACAAGATGGCTCCTGTGTTAAGTCCTAAAAAATCTGTAGAAGGAGCTGTGGGAGGCGTGGCAGGCGCTGCCCTCTTAGGGGCAGTGTATGCTTTGATCATTGCCGGTGTAAATCCAGCCCAGGGACATACGCCTTGGATGTATGCCCTAATCTGTGCTATAGGGGCGCTGATCTCTATGGTAGGGGATTTGGCTGCTTCCGCTATTAAACGAAACAAAGATATTAAAGATTACGGAACACTGATCCCCGGTCACGGCGGAATCCTGGATCGGTTTGACAGTGTGATTTTTACCGCGCCATTTATTTATTTTCTGGCGAAGGTACTGATTTAAAGGGGATAAAATTATGACAAAGATCGCAGTATTGGGTTCTACTGGCTCTATTGGAACCCAGACTCTGGATATTGTAAGTAAAAATGAAGATCTGCAGGTGGCAGGACTTGCCGCAGGAAAGAATATTGAACTTCTGGAGCAGCAGATCAGGACCTTTAAACCCAGGCTGGCTGCAGTAGGAGATCCGGCTCTTGCAAAGGAGCTGGCAGTCCAGGTAAAAGATACGGACTGCAGGGTAGTCGGCGGTATGGAAGGACTGATCGAACTGGCAGTTATGGAAGAGACCGACATTTTGGTGACAGCTATTGTGGGAATGATCGGCATCCGTCCGACTATAGAAGCAATCTGTGCCAGGAAGGATATTGCTCTGGCAAACAAGGAGACATTGGTTACTGCAGGACATATCATCATGCCTCTGGCAGAGAAAAAAGGGGTAAAAATTTATCCTGTGGACAGTGAACACAGTGCCATTTACCAGTGCCTTCATGGAGAAAAATCAGAGAGTATCCAGAAGCTCCTGATCACAGCCTCAGGAGGACCTTTCCGGGGAAAGAAACGGGATGAGCTGGAAAATGTCCGGGTGGAAGATGCTCTGAAACATCCTAACTGGGCTATGGGACATAAGATTACCATTGATTCCGCAACTCTGGTAAATAAAGGTCTGGAGGTGATGGAGGCAAAGTGGCTCTTTGGCGTGGATCTGGATCAGATTCAGGTGGTGGTCCAGCCTCAGAGTGTGATCCATTCCATGGTAGAATTTACAGATGGCAGCGTTATGGCCCAGCTTGGCACGCCGGATATGCGTCTGCCGATTCAGTATGCTCTGTACCGGGGAGAGAGAAGATTCCTGGACGATGAGAGGCTGGACTTTACAAAATTGGGCTCCATTACTTTTGAAGCTCCTGACACAGAGACCTTTAAAGGACTGCCTCTTGCCATAAAAGCTTCAAGAGAAGGGGGTTCTATGCCCACTGTGTTTAATGCAGCCAACGAAAAAGCTGTGGCACTGTTTCTTGAACGAAAAATCGCTTTTCTGGATATTTACAGGATTATTGAGGAAGCTATGGAGAGACATAAAGTGGTTGCGGATCCGGGGATAGAAGAAATCCTGAATATTGAGCAGGAAATTTACAGGTGGATCGAAGGCAGGTGGTAAATTGAGGATTCTTATTGCGATTTTAGTATTTTCTGTAATTGTGATTTTCCATGAGCTGGGACATTTTCTACTGGCTAAGAGAAACGGTATTACAGTTACAGAATTTTCTCTGGGTATGGGGCCAAGACTCCTTTCTACGGTAAAGGGGGAGACCCGATACTCTCTGAAGCTCTTTCCTATTGGAGGCTCCTGCATGATGGTAGGAGAGGATGACGATGACAACAGCCAGGGGTCTTTTAACCGGGCCTCTGTCTGGGCAAGGATTTCCGTGGTGGCTGCAGGGCCGATCTTCAACTTTATTCTGGCCTTTATCTTTGCCATGATCATTACCAGCGTCATTGGCTATGATCCATCCAGGGTCCTTCAGGTAGAGGAAGGCTCTCCGGCCCAGGAGGCAGGGCTTCAGGAAGGAGATGTGATCACAAAATTTCAGGGGAAACACATTTCCATCGGAAGAGATCTGGAATTATATTTGACCCTTCACGGACTTCAAGATGAAAATATTACCCTTACCTATGAGCGGGATGGGGAAGAACATGAGATTTCCTATACTGCAGACAGTCAGACCAGCTACCTGCTGGGATTTTATTATATGCCGGAAGGGGAGCCGGAGATTACCCAGGTAATGGTGGACGGCTCCATGATGGATGCCGGTGTTCAGGCAGGAGATATTGTCCGGGAGATTAATGGAGTAGAAATCAAAACCAGCCAGGATCTGCAGGATTATATCAGTGAGAATCCTCTGAATGGTTCGGAGATTACCCTTGGCATTGAGCGAAACGGAGAAATCCGCCAGATATCCGTGACGCCCAGGATGACGAAACAGGTGGACACCGGGTTTGTCTATAACTTATACCGGGAAAAAACCAATTTCCTGGGAGTGATCAAATACAGTGCTGTAGAAGTGCGGTACTGGATCACCAGCACCATTGAAAGCCTTGCAATGCTGATAAAAGGCCAGTTCACTGTCAACGATCTGTCAGGCCCTGTGGGAATCATTGATGTGATCGGAGACTCTTATGAGGAGGCTAAGTCAGAGGGAACTGTGATGGTGTGGATGCAGATGCTCTACTGGGCAATCCTCCTCTCAGCCAATTTAGGTGTGATGAACCTTCTGCCTATTCCGGCACTGGACGGAGGAAGACTTGTTTTTCTCATCATCGAAGCCATACGGAAGAAACGGATCAATCCCAATGTGGAAGGAATGGTGCATTTCGCAGGCTTTGTCCTCTTGATGCTTTTGATGGTTTTCGTTATGTTCAACGATATTCGCAGAATCTAAAAATTCTGTAAAATTTTCACAGAAATTTATTGTGAAATCTGTAGGAAATGTGAATTGACGAATCAAAGAATGACCCTTTATAATGTCCCTATAATAAAAGAGCGGATATTATAGGATAGTGTGTAACTGAAAAGGCATGAACTATCTGTATTTGAGTATACAAAATACTCAGACAGAAAAGTTTATGCCTTCTTTTTTTACCCATTCTTTCCAGTATTAGTATCCG